>ERZ778024.819-NODE-819-length-45770-cov-57.849109_pt1 | contig 45770 bp, 39 predicted proteins | sample MGYA00375754_ERZ778024 | MGnify/ENA primary metagenome ERZ778024 (study PRJEB29350, sample SAMN05389827) | bioreactor metagenome | isolation source: Thiocyanate bioreactor | place: South Africa: University of Cape Town | collected 2014-02-18 ...
CGATATTGTCCAGGACATGATCTTTCAATTGATGTTATTGCATATGTTGCTCAACGATTTTTACCATTGATCAATGATACAACAAACGAAAATGATTTTGTTGAGTTAGAAGCTTCAGTTTCACCAACATCTACTCCTGATACAGAACGAAAATTAGTTGAAATGAATTTTAATATTGAAAGATCACTCGTAAAAAATCGATCATGTTACGATATCTTAGATAACTATACAAAACTTGTTATGTACCTAATGAACGTAGCAATAACGGAATCGAATACATCTCCATCGCGTGGCAGTGATATTTATCAACCATATAGTTTTCGAACTAAAGATTTAAATATTACTCGTCTCCCTATGGCAAAATTTATTCCAACTTGGGATGAAGACGAACCGAAAGGTTCGAATTTACTACGACGAATTGCTCGTTGGCTAGTCAATCAAAATTTTTGGGATTTCAATGACTGTTTAGTCCCATTCAATTCATTCGAAGAAGCTATTCAATGGCGAGAAAAAATGTTCTCAGCATTACCTGTTCCCAATGTTGTTTATGAAAATATGTCTTCTGATAAAGCTATGACACAATTAGCATTCGCGGGTTGTGCTTGTCATTATACACATCGAATCGAAAAACAATCGCTATCAGTCTGTGTCTGTGGAATTCCTGGAGAACAAGATCTATCCGATGCTGTTTACGTTAATGATATGACTGGTTTATCTACATTTCGAGTTCGAGAACCATTCGAACGATATGGTGCTGCTGCTTATTTCGATAAGGACTATCAAATTATTGCAATTTACTGGTCACATAAATCGAGATTAGTTAGAAAAGGTGAACCACTTTGGGAACATGTGAAATATGTTTGGCGTTCAACATTCTTTGCCTATATAACCATTCGTGATCATTTAATTGCTACACATTTAATTGAAAGTAATGCCTTTGTTAGTGCATCTCGAAAACATCTTCCTGTTGATCATCGTCTTCGAAAATTCATCAAACCATTTACTTATCATACGGTATCGGTGAATGATCAAGCAGCAAAATCATTGGTCAATGAACGTGGATTAGTTCATCGAATTTGGGCATTTGATTACGATGAATTTCTTCGAGTTTGTGATTATATTTCAATGAATTATAACTTTTGTCTATCATCGGAATACATCTCCGAAACAATGACACCAGAAAAAAATCACAAATCCGACGAAGAATGGGACAAAATCTATCCAATCTATCATGATCATAAAAATTTCAGTGCAATCATCGAAAATTATGTCGAAAATTTCTTTCGAATTAATTATGATTTTCATGGCGAGATGGATGATAGTGATAAACTACCTGAAGATCCGTATTTAACTGAGTTTATCGGTGAAATCTGTAAACAATTAGGTATAGCGGGCATCACATCGACCCAATGTTTAATTCGTGTTATATCGAAATTAATCAGTGCTGGTACAGGTATTCATGAGCATGTTGGTCAAATTAGTGATTATATGATCGATCCGAGATTTATCGGGGCTAAATTACAACAAGGAAAAGAAATGCAGAATATTCAAACTTATTCACAAATTCTTGTTTTATCGGTGATTACGGGTCTACGTATGCCTGGATTGTTAGAAGATTGGAGTCATTTGATTGATCATGACAATTTTTATGAAGAGAATTTGGAGAATTATCGAAATTTTAAACAACAATTAATTGACTTATCAATGGAAATCGATCGTCGAAATAAAATTCGAAACTATCCATTCGAATCTTTCAATCCGAAATTCATGGAATGTTCAACATCTGTATAAAAAACTGATCGTTCTTTTTCTTTCTTTGGTTAACGATTTCAAATAAAACTAGTCTAGTTTCGTACGAGTGCGACAGCTGTATTTCTTGTTGATTTTCTATTGGTCGAGAGTAGAGGTATGCAAAAGAATAGAAAAGTTTGATATGGACGTGTATGTATGTGAAAGAATCAGTTAGTTGTCGAATTTCAATTCTAGAAAATGGAACGATTTATGCGTAATATGGGTCTTGGACCAATGTCCCGAGAATTACAAGGTGGTGGTGCTCAAAGTGACACGCCAATGGTTGATACAGCTGAACAAGTATATATTTCATCATTATCTCTATTAAAAATGTTAAAACATGGTCGAGCCGGTGTGCCTATGGAAGTTATGGGTTTGATGTTAGGTGAATTCGTTGATGAATATACTGTTCGTGTTATTGATGTTTTTGCCATGCCTCAATCAGGTACTGGCGTCAGTGTTGAAGCTGTCGATCCAGTTTTTCAAGCTAAAATGCTCGATATGTTAAAGCAAACAGGCCGACCAGAAATGGTCGTCGGTTGGTATCATTCCCATCCGGGTTTCGGTTGTTGGTTATCCGGTGTAGATATAAATACTCAACAAAGTTTCGAAGCACTCACTGAACGAACAGTTGCTGTTGTTGTTGATCCAGTTCAAAGTGTTAAAGGCAAAGTTGTTATCGATGCATTTCGTTTAATCAATCCGAATGTGTTCGTTCTCGGTCAAGAAGCTCGACAAACAACATCGAACTTAGGTCATCTAACTAAACCATCGATTCAAGCTTTGATTCATGGTCTCAATCGTCATTATTATTCGATCAGTATCAATTATCGAAAAAATGAATTAGAACAAAAAATGCTATTAAATCTACACAAAAAATCATGGATCGATGGTTTAACTATCGAAGATTTCACACAGCACAATGAGCAGAATACCAATGTTATCAAACAAATGCTTGATCTATCGAAAAACTATATTAAATCGTTAGAAGAAGAAGAAAAAATGACGCCCGAACAATTAGCTATTCGAAATGTTGGCAAACAAGACCCGAAACGACATTTAGAAGAAAATGTCGATAATTTAATGACGTCAAATATAGTTCAATGTATTGCAGCAATGATGTCATTAGTTATTTTCAAATAAACACCAAATCAGACCTTTTTTTTTCTTTCTTTTTAATCGAGTGTTTTATTATATATATTTAAAAACCAACATTAAAAAAAATAAAGAATCTAATTCAGAGTAACACACACACATACATATATATTCATATAAAATGTCGTATATTGCGTATAAATAGAGTCCAATCGAATTTCATCCGTTCTTTACTTTACCCTTCACCTACCTGATTTTGTAACTCATGTAGTATTGAGAAGAAAAAGAAGAAAAAAAAAGCCACTCGTGTTATTCAATCATTGATTCGATCGAATCGAACATAATACGTGTGACTCATATGGAATGGTACGTGATTTTTGCGCTACTATTAATCGGTATTTTATTAATTATCTTGGGAATTATTCTTGCATATATATTTCTCGGTCAGAATTGTACAGTTTCAATACAACAGCGACAAGCAAATGCTGAAGTAACACGAATTCAGATGGAAGAAGAACGAAAAAAGAATAAAAAATTAAGTTCAAGGTTAAAACGAGCATTTTCATCGAAAAACGAACAAGAACAGCCACCAGCACCGATCGAAGATGTTAAAACTGTTGAATTAACATTTAAATTAGGTGATCGAAGTCTTCGAACGAATGATGTCGAAACAATTAATGAACAAACTCAAACTCTCATACCTCTTCCACGTCTCAAGAGTGTAACAAAAACTGAACTCGAAGAACGACAAAAGAAACGAGAAGAAATACGAAAAAAATACAATCTTTAAAACACACGCAAGCAATTGATTTTTTATTCTTTTCTTTTGTTCATCATTTTACTCATATACTCGAATAAAAACTTTCTAAATACACACACACACACATGTAGGTAGCGCTACTTGTCATCAATGGCATAGGTCAAGTATATATGATATTTTTCATCAGTCGATAAATGAAAAACAAGAACTCTTTCCGGATGATTTCAAATCATCAGATTCGAAAAAAGAAAAATTTTCAGTCTTTTCTATCAAACACATAAACGAAATCGATCGATACTCATTTCAATCACAGTTGGATACCGTTGTCTCTCTCTTTTTCTGTTGTGCATACTGTTGCAACTAACAACGATTAGTGTTCAAGTGTGCATGAGAGAGAAAAAGCAATTTTCGTCGTTACTTCGTTTCTTTTTATGTGTGTATGTTGTTGTCACAATCAATTGCTCAGACTTTTGTTCCGATTGGACAAAAAGACAAGATTGATTTTCTCTCTGGCAGCAAAAGAAGAGAAATGCACCAATGAAAAAAAGTCTCTCGTTCTCTCGTTCTCTTTCTCAGATAGTCAAAGCGGCAAGAGAAAACTTCGGAGTTATTCATTTTGAAATCATTTTATCGGCTAATCATGTCAAAAACTAAAAGCAATGAATTGAAATTCTCCATTCGAAATCTCATTGATACAACATCGACATCCGAAAAAGAACAACAATCGAACGGTGTTCGACATCCGCCAACAAATCGTTCACTCAAACGTTTAGTCAACGAATGTCAAACGCCGTTAATTCGTCGGCCAATACCGATTTTAACGCCGAAAGTTCCGCATCCTTGTTGGTCATTTCTGAGTCAATTAGCAACGAAAAATCCTGCGATGCCGCTGAATTCACCGTTGGCTTTTCTGACTAAAATGGGTCAAGTTTGGGAGCAAATTCAACGAGCACAGATTTCACCATCGATACCAACGGAAAACGACGATGTTTCCGATGAAGAGAACTCGTCTGTACAACAAGACATCGAAATCGATGATGATGATGACGACGAGGAAGAAGAAGATGTTGATGATGAAGAAGAAGAAGAACATGAATGTTCAAGTAACGGAGGTGATAAATTAAATCCTTCGATGAACAGTGAAGAAAACGAGAAACTCAAAACGTATCCTTGTACACATTGTGGCAAAGTAAAGCACCTTATTTCAGAAAAAATATTTCTCTCGATTTTCTCGCTATTCGAATCTAGATTTTCACAGCACAGTATAATTTAGTTCGACATATGCCAGTTCACACCGGCATTCGTCCGTTTATTTGCAAAGTACGAAGAGGAGAGAGAGTATTCATTCGAAATCAAATGATTTGCTTTAGGTTTGTGGAAAAGGTTTTCGTCAAGCATCAACACTTTGCCGACATAAAATCATTCATACATCTGAAAAGCCACATGCTTGTCGTATTTGTGGCAAAGCATTCAACCGTTCATCAACATTGAATACACACATGCGCATTCATCAGAATTTCAAACCTTGGGTAAATCTCTAAACTGAATTGATTGCTGATTTGTTTTTCTTCTTTCTTTCGAAAAAAAGATCTGTGAATATTGTGGAAAAGGTTTTCATCAGAAAGGAAATTGGAAGAATCATAAATTAACTCATTCGAATATCAAACAGTACAAATGTTCAATCTGTTCGAAAGTAATATTTCATTTTTTTTGCAAAGAATTTTCAATTTTTTGTTTCGATTAGGCTTTTCATCAAATCTATAATCTCAAATTTCATATGTACACGCATTCCGAAGTCAAACCATACACATGCATGATCTGTTCGAAAGGTTTTTGTCGAAATTTTGACTTGAAAAAACACATGAGAAACGTTCATGTAAGTCAGACTGATCACGGAAGAAACAATCGTGAATAACAGCAAAATCTTTTTTTTTCTTCTCTCTCTCTCTCTTTTACTCTGTACGTGTGTTTAAATGAAATAAATATCTATTTTTTGCGTGTACGTTAATTGATTATAAAAAACGAAGAAGGAAACGAAAAGGTGGTAACGACAAATGAAAGCCCATAGGCTAATCGTAAATACATCCGGTTGTATCTGTGTGTGTCTTCGAGAAATCAATCAAAAAAGCATTTACATATTTCATTGAATTAGTTTTTTCTTCGAAACAAACCGTTTTTTTTCCTGTTGTCGCTATTAATTGTCGGAAAAAAAAGAGAAAAGAAAACTGTTAACCACTTGTCGCTTCGGTTGAATCCGTGCTGTGTTTACGAGACAATCATCATCATTGTCGGCTAAGAGCACTTATCATCGAAAAGAAAGAAATCAGTTCCATATTGTACATTCTTTTCTTTTTTTTTTCTTTAACAGTATTTTAATAGGATCTTTTGCTTTGCCTCATCATCACTTGACAACACTTGAGAGATCGAGGACATCTCCATGTATGGATGTTTGATCATTAGTCAAAACGACGACACAAATTGGCTCCCTTGTGACTTGATTGGATTGACCAGAGAAGGCAGAAGAAAAAAAAACTAAATTAATTCTCACTAACTCGAACTCAGGAAACAAAAGGAACTCTTTGATCTTTGCAGATGAACAAAAAAAAAACAATTTTTGGCGCTAAGAAAAAGATTTTTTTCTTAAATATTATTTCTTTTTTTGTCTGTAATTCACATATGTCAACATCGAACAAACGTTCGTTCAATATGGATGAATGTTCTCGTGAAAAACGTTTGCGTCTGTCTCCTCTGGTTCCAACAGTACCCCGTGGTGGTACGAATTTAATTCAACAATCATCTTCTTCGTCGAAAGAAAAACTATGCCTCGATGCTGGCGATCAAATCTTTTCAGAACAAACAACTCTTGTTTATTGAATATTTAAATTTTGTGCGCGTTACAGATTCTTTTTCTTTAAACAAAAAAAGCTATTATTTATTTATTTATTCGTCCGTCTTTTTTCGTCTTCTTGTCTATGAATAGATCTAATAAAAAACCTAATTTAACCATCAATATCTATGCTGATGATCAATTAAGATCATTGTCTAATCATAATAATAATAATCCGATTGAAATTCAATCGAATTCTATGCAAATGCTTTATCCTCGACAGGTCTTCGATGAGAAAAATCTGCCATCGGTGCCTGTTTGTCTTCAACAACCAAGACAAAACGAAGGCGTCGATAGAACAATCATTGGAAAATTTGAATAAATCTCTTGTATATTCAATTTCGTTATTCAATGAAGCAATAAAAATGAAAAATAATCTTGTTCGGATTTTTTTCTTTTATTCCGAAAAGGTGTAGGAGAAAAGAAATGAAATGAAATGCTGATAGTCATCGTAGTTGTTAAAAACACTTTTTTTCTTTCAAGTGTCTTTCGATTTTTTTTTTCTCATTTTTTTGTGCGTGTCGCTGTTAACAACAGAAACATTTATAAGTGTAGATATTCATACATATATATATATATTATTTAGTCAAGATTAAAAAACAACTGAAGTGAGGTTAATTCAATCTGTGAACGTAAAGATAATAAAACTTATTGGAATGAGTCACGTTCAAATTAGACAAATGCCATTGACTTCTCAAAGATTTGCTGGTTCATGGGTATTGAAAAGAAACGACTTCTTTGTTTGTTTGTTCTGAGCTTTTATTATCTAGTTTCCTTCGGGTTATTACGGTCATTTTCGTGCGAAATCACGAGCTGATTTATGTAATGAATTTCGGCAATTAGCTCGGCCTGAACCACCGACGAAATTTAATTATCGACAAAATGTTAGTTGAATGTTTTTTGAAATTATCTTATTGAATTTCTATTCTCTAGTCTGAAGCAACAACACACATGTTCTCTCAACATGATAATCGATTTAAATTCGAAAATGATCCACTCGTTCGAGGAACACAAGCCGTAAGACAAAGTTTGTCGAAGATCGAATTCGATCATTTTCTCCTCTTTCAAAAGGGTTTCGGTCGACGACGAACCAGCGCAAATGCTCGTGGTGAATTCGATCCGTTTTTCATCGGTTGGATTCCGAAAAACGTCGATATCAAACAATTCAACGAAGATACAAAGAAAACATCCTATGCAAACGATTACAACGATAGTTTAACATCATCTCAAATCATTTCCGACGTTCAGATCGCACCCGAATCGGAAGTTAGTGTTTACTCAAAAGCGTACAGTCACGGTCAACCAGATCCTCAACAATCGAAACAAATTCGTCAAGAAACATTTCAACGTTACGCACTGAGTCACAAACGTCGAACTGAAGCCCAGAAAAATGATCGTAGCTTTAATGTTGCCTCATGTCTCGTTTGGAATACGAAAAATAATCTCGAATCATCGACATGCAAATCAAATTTGAATTTTCATAATAAAATACCAACGAAATTATATCAAAGTCAATCCATGCAAACATTTCCGACTATGAAATCAAGTCGAGAACACGGCAATGCAAAAGGTTTTCCACCTGTTCGATCGTTCTCATCGTGCGAAACAACACAATCAACTAGCGTCGAATCACTTATTTCAAAGTACATGTAAAAACAAAGGAATTACTCGAACATTGTTTTTCTTTTTCTCTGCTGTAAAAACACTTTTCATTCATTCAAGTAGTTTAAAAATATAAGAACTCTATCATGACATACTAATGCTGTTGTTGTTATTTCTTGTTCTTCGGCGACCTCTTTTGTTTGAAGATCTCATTCGATCAAATTCTTGTTGGTCTATGTGACTCATTTAGTCATTAGACCGATCCGTCAGTCGTCCAACCGACCGCACCCTTTGTGTATACGCATTTCTAATGTTATTTATTTACTTGTTTATTTCGTATATTACAAAAAAAAGCACATGGTTATTTTCATTTTCTTTCTCTTGTGTTTTTTTTTCTTCATAGAAGCTAAAAAAAAGAAGAATGACGAATTATCTATTCTAGATAGAATACACAACAGAAGATTTATCGAGAAACGATTCGGTATTTTCAAATTTATTTTTTGTTTGTTTATTGTCTATGTTCATTGATATTCTCCTGAACACGATAATCAGAGATGGGCGACAGGAGAAAATTACAGGGTAAAAACATTGGAATCGACTGTTGAATTCGATCGATTTGTTTGTCTCCTCTAGGTGAAATCGATCGGTGTTTGAAGAAAGTGACCGAAGGTGTTGAAACATTCGAAGATATTTGGCAGAAAGTAGGAAAATTCGGTGTTGTTTTGATTGATTTCGTAATTTTGAACACCCTTCAAGGTACACACAGCACCTAATCACAATCAAAAGGATAAATATGAACAAGAATTAAAGAAAGAAATAAAGAAATTACAACGTTTACGTGATCAAATTAAAGCATGGATATCATCAACAGAAATCAAAGACAAGAAACAATTGCAAGAAGCAAGAAAAAATATCGAACAAGTTCGCAAAAACAATATGAAAAAAGTCTTCTTAACATACATTGAATATTTTGTTCGTTTTTAGCAAATGGAAAGATTCAAAATTGTCGAAAGAGAAACAAAAACAAAAGCTTATAGTAAAGAAGGTCTTGGTGCCGGTCAAAAACTGGATCCACAAGAAAAAGAAAAAGAAGAATGTGCCCAATGGATTACGGAAGCGATACATGAATTAAACATTCAAGCCGATAAGTTCGAAGCAGATATTGAAGCTCTTTCGGCATCATTGAAAAAGAAGAAATCTGATAAAGATGTATGTCTTTGAGTTTGAAAAGATCCTATTTGATTGATTGATTGATTGATTAGAAACAAGAACGTCTCGAAGAAACCAAACATTCAATAGAACGTCATAAATTTCATATTGAATCATTAGAAAAAATTCTTCGTGCAATTAATAATGATGCGTTAGATCCTAAAATATTGACGAATCTTCGAGCTGATATTGAATACTATGTTGAATCAAATCAAGAGTCTGATTTTAAAGAAAATGATATGATGTATGAAGAAATCGATATGGATGATTTGAATAATCTTATGGCACCTGTTATGGTCGTACCGGCACAATCTCATTCATCGTCACTCTCAAATGGTACAAGTGGTAGTTTGAATTCTAATACAACATCCAATCATATTGATCTAAGTTCATCATCGTCAATAAATATCAATTCATCAACAAATCATTCGTCGGATCGTATGACATCCGCAGGCAATTCCAATCACGGTGATAATGAATCAGCAATAGGCTTAACAACACCATCGTCGACACAAGCGAGTTCACCGAGTGCAAGTCCAGCATTATCATTAACTGACGATCGAAAACGAAATAAATCCGAATCGGAAGATAATCATTCGCAACGCAATAGAACGAATTCAGGTGCAACAAATTCATCCATAAACAATGTCTCATCGCCAAAAACTCCGTCTCAAACTCATCAATCGCCGAATGTTTCATCGTCGTCAACGAAATCTGTTCTATCATCTGCGCCAAGTCTCTCAACAAGTGCACCACCACATTTTACCTATCCAACAACAACAACTACGACGACGACAACATCAACACTACCTGTTCTACAATATGCAGCAATTGTTTCACAAAATACAACGCCAACGACGAGTAGTAATACATCAGCATCGAAACAAACAAATATTCTTTCGCCACAAACCAAACAAACATCAAGACAATTGCCCAATGGAACAAATACAACCACGAATACGAATGATTCTATTATCACAACAACATCAACGTCATCAACAACAATTACGAATTCATCGAATACTTCTCATCCACCATCGTTATTATCATCAACGTCAACAACAACATCCTCAACGAATAATAATGATCGACAAGGTATTCTACCGCAACATATTCTAAATAACATTTCTCAGTCAAGTCCAACATCAACATCATCATCATTATACACAAATTCAGGATCAAATTCAAACATTCCTCAATATGATTCGACATCATCAATCGATCCTTCCATTATCTCTCAGCAAACATCTCGCGATACGGATCGTTCAGCAATTCTAAGTAATGGTTCTTCAGATAGTCATCTCGAAAGTACATTTTCACCATCATCATTTCTACCGACTAATTCATCATCAACAAATCTATCCGGAGATCTTCCATCGACGAATGGTGGCAGTGTTCTCAATCAATTAGCGAATAACATACCGATCAATCCTGATCATCATTCGCTTCGGTATATGTTATCGTCGAATATGATTCAACAACAACAGATTCCGACCGGTCGTGTGCCGTTGACACAAGCTGAAATGCGAATGCTAAATCGACTGAATTCAGCCTATGCTAAACTACCATCGTTATTAGAATCTGAACGGCAAAGGTACTTCGAAAAATAAATAATATTCCAAAGGTAATTTTCATTTTTTAGAACCAATGCGAATCGAATTTATGGTCGAGGTTTACTTGGTCCATCTCAAATGGTTCCCTATTATCCTCAAACACCACCATCGGGTAGTGATACACCGGAATTCTACTATCGACTTGCGCCTGATACATTATTTTTTGTATTTTATTATATGGAGGTTCGTTTTCTTGATTTGATAGGAAAAGAAAAAGCGAAGTTAAATATTTCGTTTCAGGGAACACGTGCTCAATATCTAGCAGCGAAGGCTTTAAAACGGCAATCGTGGAGATTTCACACGAAACATATGATGTGGTTTCAAAGACATGAAGAACCGAAAACAATCACGGATGATTACGAACAGGTAGATAAAGACGAATGATCGGTTTTAATTTTCATTGTTGATTATTCTAGGGTACATATATATTCTTCGATTATGAACGTTGGCAAACACGTAAACGAGACAATTTCGTATTCGAATACAAATTTTTAGAAGATCGAGAATTTTAAACAACAAAAAACTTCAACGTTTATTTATTGTACAACATGAGAGAGATAGAGAACAAAACAAAAAAAAACAGAGGCGAAACATCGGTTTATTCCTTTAGATCTGGTCACTAACTCTCTTTCATATACGTTTGTTCTTCATTGTGTTTGTTCATTCTTTTTTCTTTTTTTTTCAGTGTTGTTTGTTATATTCTCTGTCACCTTATTCGGTTGTTCTTTCTTCTTTTTCTTTTTTTTTCTTCTTCTTCTTCTTTTTTACGTGTATATCTATCGTGTGTGCGTGTGTTTTTTTAACAAGCAACGTCCTTTTTTCGGTCTGTTGAATATGCGATGTTTAAATATCTTATATTATTAAGAGATATGAAGTTTTCTTTTTTCCTTTCCCATGGATGAATACAAAAATGGACGAGAAAGAAAGAAAAAGATCGGATAAAAATAACGCCTATACCATCATCATAGCGAAGGAGAAGGCAATCGAATGGATTAGTATTTGTAGGCAAAAGAAAGAGAGAAAGAGAGAAAAAACGATGTACGGAGAAGGAAGAAAGAAGAAAAAAAAAGAAAGAAGCCGACGAGCAAAAATGTACAGAGAAAAAAAGAAGAAGAGGCATTTATACTATCTATCTTGTACGAGTAAGCCATCGAGCAAAGAAATATTCTTGTTGATCATCAATAATCATGGTGGGTGGACTGAATATTGTGTCGATAATAATATAGTTTATTGAAATTTCGATTTCTATTTAGCGTGAATGTATTAGTATTCATGTTGGTCAAGCTGGTAATTAAACGAAATAGACAAAAAACAAGTCGAATGAAATATCTATGTTTTGTTTGTAATTAGGTGTACAAATCGGCAATGCTTGTTGGGAATTGTATTGCCTTGAACATGGTATTGAACCAGATGGAACATTCAGCAAAGATCGAGATAGTAGTCATATAATCAGTAAGCAAGACTTTATGAGAGAATGATTGATTGCGATGAATCATTATTTTGCTATTTTTCATTTAGAATCGATTACAGGTTTGTGGGAATGATGATTTGACTGGATTCGATTGAAAGATTTTCTATTTTGATGTAGATTCGAAAGAAACATCGTTTAGCACGTTTTTTAATGAAACAGGTGAGAGAATATATTTGACATTTATACGGTATTGACTGCGAATTTCAGGTTCTGGACGTTATGTTCCTCGTGCTGTCTTCGTTGACCTTGAGCCATCAGTTATTGGTAAGAGATTTTCGAATATTTGTCTTTTTTGAATTAATAAGATCGTTGATTTCTAGATGAAATTCGTCGAGGTACATATGCAAAATTGTTTCATCCTGAACAATTGATCTCAGGCAAAGAGGATGCCGCTAATAACTACGCTCGAGGACATTATACAGTTGGCAAGGAAATAATTGATAATGTTCTCGAAAAATTACGTAAAATTGCTGATCAATGTACAGGTCTTCAAGGTTTTCTTGTCTTCCATAGTTTTGGTGGTATGTCGAGAACAAATGTCAGACAAATGTTTGTGACATTTTTTTTTCGCTGTGTTATTTAGGTGGTACAGGCTCAGGTTTTACTTCATTGTTAATGGAACGTTTAAGTTTGGACTATGGAAAAAAATCGAAACTTGAATTTGCTGTTTATCCAGCTCCGCAAGTTTCGACGGCCGTTGTCGAACCGTACAATTCAATTTTAACAACACATTGCACTTTAGAACATAGCGATTGTGCATTTATGGTTGATAACGGTTTGCGAGAATTTTATTTTCTGTTTTTGTTAATAATAAATTTTGTTTGTTTTTTTTCTGTAGAGGCTATTTATGATATTTGCCGTCGATATTTAAATATCGAACGACCATCCTATCAAAATCTCAATCGTTTAATTGCTCAAATCGTTTCATCAATCACAGCATCACTCCGTTTTGATGGTGCTTTAAATGTTGATTTAAATGAATTTCAAACTAATCTTGTACCTTATCCTCGTATACATTTTCCTCTCGTTACCTACGCACCGATCTGCAGCGGTTAGTTCAAAACTAAACTTTCGTTCATTTAGACTTTTTTTTCTCTCTCTCTCTCTCTTTAGCTGAAAAAGCTGGCCACGAAGCATTTAGCGTTCAAGATATTACCAATGCTTGTTTCGAACCAGTCAATCAAATGGTTAAATGCGATCCACGTAATGGTAAATATATGGCTTGCTGTTTACTCTATCGTGGTGATGTCGTACCAAAAGATGTGAATACAGCTATTTCGAGCATAAAAACGAAACGTTCAATTCAATTTGTCGATTGGTGTCCAACAGGTTTCAAAGTTGGTATCAATTCTCAACCACCGGTTGCTATACCTGGCGGTGATTTAGCTAAAGTACCACGTGCTGTTTGTATGCTTTCGAATACGACAGCGATTGTCGAAGCTTGGGCACGTTTGAATCATAAATTTGATTTGATGTATTCGAAACGAGCTTTCGTTCATTGGTATGTTGGTGAAGGCATGGAAGAAGGTGAATTTAGCGAAGCACGTGAAGATTTAGCTGCATTAGAAAAAGATTACGATGAAGTTGCTCTTGATTCAGCTCCTGACGATGCTGCTAATGAAGGCGAAGAATATTAAGATTATCCAATAACCATATACTCTCTCTTTCTTTTAAACTAATTATATTTACTCATTATTCACAATTTCTTTTTCTTGTTTGTTTGTTTTTTGTTTGCTTATTAATAAATATTCGAAAAAAACCACAATGAAAACTTTTGCTTTGTTTATTTTTTTTCTGTCGGTGGCAATGATAAGCACACAACAAAACATACACACAAATATATAAAGAAAGAAAAAGAAATGAAATGAAACATAGCTCAACGAGAAGCGTCATGAAAACACACACACACACACACACAAAACCGTTTTTGTTTTTCTGTTTTCTTTTTGAAACCATATGAATAAATTAAGGAGGAAGTTTAATGAACGAAAACAAAATAAAATGAATAAACTATACGCAAAAGATACAGCAGATAATAAAAGCTGAGAGAGAGAGAGAGAAAGACATACGCACACACTCACAATCGTTTAATAAATAAATATATAGACGGTAGCATAAAAAAAAACAACAATAACAGCAACAACGAAAAAAAAAACACAGCATAACTCACAGAAAAAAAAATAAGAAAGAAAAAGTCGACAGATAATTCGAAAGCATCAACAAACACACAGGAAATTCCATCTTCTTTTAATCTTTTATCTTTTTTCTTTTTTTTTTGTTTTGTTACTAAACACATCGAAGGAAACAAAACAAACAAACAAGTCTCTTTGAGAAACACACACACACGCACACGCACACAACACAAAGTTAAATAAGTTCGATTTTTGTTTGTCTGTTTAAAGAAAGAAGAAAAAGAAAGAAGTAATCGACAGTTAAAAACATATATAGTCACATTTTAACAGATCCTTGTCTTTGTTTGTTTCAAAACGAGATAGAACACAATAGATTTTCTTTTCTTACTGTTCGCTGTCTCTCAATCAATGATTTACGAATTACGACGAGGCTTTTTTAACTCGACTTTTAAACGTTTAGGACCAACACTAAATCCATCCATGCTTGAAATAGCTGAAGAAGAAAGACAAACAAGAAATTATCAATGATAATCGATTCGATCTGATGATAGTCTACCTTGTTGAGCTGACGAAGGATTATCAAATGAAACAAAACCGAAACATTTCGATTGATTTGTTTTCTTATCGACAAATACCTGCAATTGAAAATGTAAAGAAAAACAACAAAACAAAAGTTGAATTTTTGTCGTACTTTAGCGGATAGAACTGTTCCGAATTGTGAAAACAGATTCATTAATGTTTGATCGGTTGTTTCTTGTGGTAGATGACAAATGAATAAATTCGAATTCTCCGGGCCAATTTGTTGTTTTCCACTTTTTGTTGTTCGATAGGCTTGATTAGGTGAAAAACGCATTTGAGATAAATATGTTTGTGGATTCGAAAATGACAAATAACCATCGGTACGATCATAACGTTCATTAAATAGATTTGTTTGATATTGTGTTGGCGAATTTAAATATAATTGATTGTTGTTGGTAAATGGTGATGATGATTGATAGCAAAATGGCGAAGGCATTGATTGTTGTTGTTGATCAGTGATTTGAGGTGAGTAAGTTGTTGTTGATGATGGTGGTTGTAATTGTAAATCATTGAAACGATTAACCATTTGATCAATAGTTAATTTATGATTATCTAATGATGAACGAGAGTCTAAGAAATTATTATTATTTGTATTATTATTTAAACTACGTCGATCAAGATCTGTTGAAAAGAAATTTGTTATTGAAGGTAGTGTCGGTGGTGGTGGTGATGGTTCATAAAATGATTCATTGAAACCAGATATTAATGGTAATTGTTGTGAATAATAGGGCGATGATGATGAATCAGTTGGAAATTGAAAACGTCCGCTTTGACTAATTTGATGATTTATACCATTTAATAGATTAGCTGGTGACGATGCTGGTAATGGACTGAAATCATGATTAAGATGAGGATTTAATTGTCTTGGATATGGTAATTCATCTCCGCCGATATCATTACCAAATGATTCCGATGGCCACGGACGATGTGATGGAGAAAATAACGAATCATTCCAATTTGATTCGAAACTTGTCTGATTTAATGTTGACCAAACAGGCGTTCGAGTAGGAAAAATATCTATTGTATCAAGATTTGCGTTTGTTGTTGTGTTGTTTGCCGATGAATTGGAATTGTTTGTACCTGTTGACACTGTCATAGCGGACATGTTGTTCCGACTTTGATTTTGAATGAGTTCTGCCCAATATACACTTTTACTCACTCAAAATCTAGAATAATTAATCCAATAACAAAAAAGATTCAATGAAATTTTTCCTAATTAAATTAGAAATTTAAGAAGTAGAAGAAGACAAAAAAGAAAGTAAAAAATATCTATTAATTCCTTCGGTTTGTAATTAGTTAATTCGACCAAAATACTTACACGAATCTGTGCTTTCGAACTTTGTTTAGTTGATTTTTAAACGGACGTCAAAGCGGAAGATAGAACAACATCGAATCTTCAGTATTTATACTCTCAGCTGTTCCCCTGGATTCCACGTGTAACACAATGCCCCATCGCCCGCATATCTCTCTCTTTTTATTCGCTAGCGTAGACAACAAGAGGATAACACACCGGTTCATTTATTTTTTTTATATTCACTGATCTATCTTCTCGATATTCACATTCAAAGACGACTAGACTGGACGAAATTCAAATAGAAATGGAAATATTTCTATACATACAAAGACAAAACGAGACCTTGGTTTGTTCGATGTATTCGATTTCTTCATCGTTTTCATTCTCTCTCCATCTCTCTCTCTCTCGCTTTCGCGCTCTCTCGCTCTCGTTTTCGTTTTCAGTTGTTATATACACCCTCGTTTCGCTTTTATAAATGTAAATATACCTACGATGTAATACATATAAGAATAACAGAAAAAAAAATCGAACATGCACATGCATACAACACTTGGAAACCGTGGTTGAGCGCGATAGTGTGTGTATGTGTGCACATCGAAACAAACAAACACACACGCACACACACACACACACAGATATGTTTATTTCTCTCAAAACAAAATGTCGAATTTATTTTTTACACAACAAAGAAAAATCAAGTTTTTTTTCGATATCATTTGTTAAACGAAATATTTCTGCGAAATGATTTTTTTTCTGCACAAACTTGAACATATCTATACATTTGTTTGTCGCTTATGTAATGGAAAAAATCTCGATTGGTTGATCCACTATTTACCAATGACTAAACGAGAACGCGAGAGAGAGAGAGAGCGAGCGAGAAGCAAATGGAGGAGGATGAATACGTAGATACCATTGGTTTTATGACAAACAGATAAATGTAAATGATCATGGCTACGTTACAATCACTCGTTGATTCACAATGTGGAGCGACAAATCCATTAGTTAATTTAACTCGAATTTATAATCAAAATCATCAAGTATTTTATTTAGGATTTTTAAAGATTTGTTTGTAGTTTCGGATTTATGTAAATGTAGGAAACAATTCAACGAAATGCTGAATCTATTCCAGTACCAAATACATTTCATCTCGAGAAATTACTATCACGTTTTCAAACATCATCAGATCAAGCTTCTGAATGGACAAGAGAATTTCTTCAATCAAATTCTTCGAACTTTCAAATAGAACCTAGTCCATCGTTTATGTAAGCAAATCTTTTGATTTTCTGCTCTCGGCTCATCGATCGCTTTCTTGCTCAGTAGAAATAAAACTCCCGTGTTTCAGTTCTGTACCTAGTCCGTCCTATTTCATTGAACCAATTCCGAATTTTCTTGATCAAGAATCGTATTTCATTTCGACAGAGTTTCAGAATGAATTAGTTCAGTCTACACAAAATATTCTTTCATTTCTGCATGAAAAAGAACTCGAAAATACTAAAACACAAGAAGTATAAATAAAATGACTAATCGAACAAACAAATTTATCATCAATTTATTTTGTTTAGAAACAATTGATTGAGAAAGAAAATTATTTTCAACAAGGTCTCAAATATCTTGAAATTCATGATCTAGCAAATGCTATCAAATATTTTGAATTGACTGTTCAACATCAGCCGAAACATATCGACGTACTGATTAAATATCAAACGAAAAAAAAAATAACTGGATTAATTCGAAATTCTATTCTAGGCATGGCTTTGTCTTGGAATAAGTCAAACTGAATATGAACAAAATTCTTCAGCCATTTATGCATTGCAAAAGTATATTATCGAAAATCTTAGCTTTGTAATTTATTGAACTCATTCGTAGATGTCTAGAACTTGATTCAAAAAATCTATTAGCTTATCTAACATTAGCTTCATGTTATGCCAATGAAATGTCTGTTAAAGATGCATATCATTCGTTATATAAATGGTTAGAAAATCATTCGAAATATGCAAATATCTTATCTGATAATCGGAAATATTCTTCGGTCTATGATGAGTGAGTCATCTAATTATTCGAATGATTCATAGTAGCAAAGATTTTCTCAGATTAACTTTTCAACAAATGGAAAATCTATTTCTTCAAGCTGTTTTAATATCAAATAATTCGAAAGAAATCGATAGTGATCTTCAAGTAGATTGAATATTATCGAGCGAATTTTCTCATTAAAACTATTTCTTAGATTTGTCTCGGCATTTTATATTTTCTAAATAATGATTATTCGAAATCGTCCGAATGTTTCTACACTGCTGTTCTTTCCAAACCACATGTAATCTATTGATACATATATTTAATATGAATCGTTTTCTTTTTTTCGTCTTCAATAGGATGCATTAATTTGGAATAAATTAGGTGTATCAATTGCAAACAATGGTGAAAATGAAAAAGCGATTCATGCTTATTATCAAGCATTGAATTTATCACCGGGATATGTTCGTGCTCGATATAATCTCGGTTTGAGTTCATTGAATTTGAATGCTTATGAACAGGCAATTGAACATTTTCTCATTGCTTTGAAATTGCAAACAAATTGTCGAACATCAGAAAATATCTGGCGAATGCTTGCATTAGCAATTGATCGTTTGAAACGATCGGATTTAGTTCCATTTCTGGTGACGAAAGATTTACAGCGATTGCTTGACATATTTCATATATCTGACGACATATGCTGATGCAATGACGTCATACAATCGAACTAATATAAATTGCGTACGCGAGCGAATTGAATTATTTGAATTTTGATTGTAGATTGTTCGTTGAAGATAAACGAAAAATAATGGCTGTAGCATCATTAACAGCTCAAGAAAAATTTGCTCTAATAAGACGCAATCTTCAAGAAGTCATTGGCGAAGAACGATTGCAAGAACTTTTAAAAGAACGAGATCTTAAAGTTTACTGGGGAACGGCAACAACCGGCAAGCCACATATTGGTTATTTTGTGCCAATGGCTAAAATCGCCGATTTTCTACGAGCTGGTTGCGAAGTAACAATACTTTTCGCTGATCTTCATGCTTTCTTGGATAATATGAAAGCACCATGGGAATTACTCGCACATCGTACTGTTTACTACGAATATATAATCAAATCGATGTTGAAATCAATTGGTGTTCCACTTGAAAAACTTAAATTTGTTCGTGGAACGGATTATCAATTATCGAGAGAATATACACTCGATGTTTACCGTTTGTCATCAGTGGTTACTGAACGTGATGCGAAAAAAGCCGGTGCCGAAGTTGTTAAACAAGTTGAATCACCTCTACTCAGTGGTTTACTCTATCCTGGACTTCAAGTAAAACGAACGAATTGATTAGTATGTAAATTTATAAGATTTTGCTTTTCTTTAGGCACTTGATGAAGAATATCTCAAAGTCGATGCACAATTCGGTGGAGTTGATCAACGTAAAATTTTTACTTTTGCTGAAGAAGTAAAACAAAAACTGAACATATGATCTGAGGGTTGAACATCTTTTTATTTAGAATTTACCTAGTCTCGGTTATGCTAAACGTATTCATTTAATGAATCCAATGGGTATGAAGAAGACAAAGTTTAATTAAAATAATGACTTCGTTTTTCTTTTGTAGTACCTGGTTTGACAGGAGATAAAATGAGTTCGAGTGAAGAAGGCAGTAAAATCGATTTACTTGACACTGAAGATCAAGTCAAAAAGAAAATTCGAGGAGCCTTTTGTGAAGAAGGAAACATCGACAGAAATGGTGTACTTGCTTTCTGTAAAAGTGTTATTTTTCCGTTACTTGCTCAAGATGAAAGTTAGTTGTAATTTAAGAAAAAAAATAATAATTCTTCGAAATATTTCTATTCAAGAATTCGTACTTCAACGACCGGAGAAATACGGTGGTGATATTGTTTTTGACAAATACGAGGATTTAGAAAAGGCCTTCGCGGACAAAGTAAATCATTCGTTTCATTTACGTATTTCAAAATGAAACTCTTCTCTATTCAAGTCTGTCTTTCCTGGTGATCTTAAAAATGGCGTTGTATTTTATCTAAACCGTTTATTAGAACCAATTCGACAAGAATTTAAATCCGAAGAAATGATTAAAATAACTCTCAATGCTTATCCGCCACCAGCACCTGTCGTGCAAAAGAAAAGTAATCAAATCGAATTCAAAGACACTCAAAATCTAAACGATTTCAATTCAGAGAAAGAAAAATCCAGTGGACCAAAAGGTGGCCAACGTCCGCCTGTAGCAGCAGCAGCAGCAGCAACAACAACAGCGTCGGATTTAGCTAATCAAATCGACGAAAATCTTGTACTTGAAAATGGTTCAAGTACTGAAACGACAACAAATCAAAAGACCAATGCTTAAGCTAACAAATGCATGGAAAAGAAAATTACCACTCAAGTTTTATTTTTCAGTTCTTCGATTGTTTTTCTTTTCTGTTCATTATTTATCAAACAAACATACTGTTATGTCAAACGAAGAAAAAAAAAGAAGATTCAATTGATCCTTTAATCTTCTTGATGAGAACAAGAAAAGAAAGAGAGAGAGAGTATTTATCTTTTTTTCGATCGAGAGTTTTAAGGTCAATGATAAACAAAGACAAATCGATTTCTTACAATAATATTTCGTTTGTTCTTTCGGAAGAAACTCATGTTATTCTATCTTCATGAATAACCTTGTAAGAACGAACAAAAAAGAAAAGAACGAAACGACGAACTAGTTTCATATACACGCATCATTTGCAAACACAAAAAAAAAGAATGAGAGATGAAAGATTGTTATCTAGTCAACGAATACCAAAGTAAGAAAATCGATTGAATCGTATAAAAATAATTTGATTTTTCTTAAATATTCTTGTGCAGTGGAGTCGATCGACAAGCTAAACGAGAAATCGATCAACTCGAACCGTATCTCGGTAAACGAACAGGTTTCAGTTGGTTGCCAAGAACGGATACAAATTATTATTCATCTACACAAGCACATGAAACATTAAAATATCTTCAAGATCGTCGTGATCTTCACAATATTCCCGATTATTTTCTCTGGTCAATTGGCAATTTTTTTCTATTTTTTATATTTGGTATTATCTGTTTAATTCTATCCGTACGTGTTCGTGAATATAAACGAAATGAAAATTTTGCTACGGCTGTGAAACTTTCTCAACGAACATTCGTTATGAATATAGTCACGACGATATTTGGCGTAGCTTTTCTCGTTACAATGTTAGCCTTGTTAATCAATAAATCATCTACAAATTTTTAATCAAAAAAAGTACAGACTCGATTCATGTGTATATCTGTCAGATTGATTTAGTTTGTAAATAAAATCAAATAAAAAAAAAGCCAAAATATGATCGATTGATGAATGTGTTACGGTTGATTTGACTGAATCAGAGAGAGAGAGATTGAAAATAATCATTTGTAAGCAATGACGAGAAGATTCAATATCATCGATAGATTAATTCCAATTGGAATCGATGTCAATCGAGAGATGAATATGCGTGAACATTCGACAGATAATTACGATCTGTCAGGTATTGTTCTTCGGCGAGGAAAAGTTTTTTCATCTGTGATTACACTAAATCAAATATTCGACAACGATAAATATCAATTTGCGATTATTTTCAAATCGATCACATGGAGAAATTCGCCGGATATTCGAATTCCATTTGATACTTCGTCGAACGGATGGTCTGTAGATACGATTGTACACGAAAAAGAGATCTACATGCAGATTCAATCATCAGCTGATGCTTTAATAGGAAAATATGCTGTAAGTAAACATATTCGAGAATAAATCCTAACGAATTCTTTTACGATTAGATTCTCTTGGAAATCAAGGCCAAAGATGAAGATCAATATTCATTATTTCAATTCGATATTGATATTTATTTTCTATGTAATCCTTGGTTAAATGAAGACGCTTGTGGACGCTTATCCTCGGATGAAATCAATGAATATGTCATGAATGACTATGGAAAGATCTTTTTGAATTCATTACATGTTCCTAAGACGATTCATTGGCATTTTGGACAATGCCAAAATATAGTTTTACAAACTGCACTTTCAATTCTCAATCGAGAACAAGTTTCATCCAATGAACAAATCAATTTATCGTTTATTCTTCGTATTCTTGCCGAGAATGTCTATGGCAGATCTTCATCGATAACTGATTACACTTCACTTATTTCACAAGAGTACGGAGATGCAAGTACACCCTCAATCTTAAACAGATTTAGTCTGCCGAATAATCCAAGTACCAATTGGCAACATGCAGCAATCTTCTGTAGTCTTTGTCGATCGTTGGGTATACCCTCAAGAATTGTGACTATGTTCGATAAGAATATTGAACAACAGAATCAGAATTCGTGGTATATATGGAGTGAATGTTGGATTCAAGTAGAAAATTTCGAATGGCATTTCATAGATTCAACATCGCTCGAATTAGAAACACGAAATGTTGGTCCACGGCCAGTTTCGAGTATAAAAAATCTATTGAACACGGAAAACATGAAAATCTTAACGAAATCATTGAATAAAAATCAAGATTTAGAAGATATTACGAATAATTTTAAGTCATTGAATATTTCACAGCAAGATGTTCAAATCGACGTGAATGTTGACGATAATTTTAAAGTAATCGAATTAGTTTATGTGTAAACATTTGTCATGGTGATTTTAGTTTGAGAATCAATTAGATTTAATTCTTTCAACGAATAATCGGTCCGATCAAAATCGAACATTATCAGTAGAAATCAAACTAAATCAATTATCACCTGCAAGTGACCAGAAATATATTTGTATTCACTTATTTTCACAGACTTTTAATTTAAATTCTTATCAAAGTAAGAGAAAAGTCGTGACAATTGAATGTAATCGTTGTTTCAGGTAGAATCAATCGATTAAAATTAACAGACAATTATCAACTATGGCAAGAACATTTTCATGAACAACTTCAACTTGATATTCGTGTGATTGTCAAAGAAACTGATCAAGTCTATCACGCAGAAAAATATATCCTCAATGAATACAATACAACAATGAAATTGGTAAGTATTTGAAATAGATTATTCGAAAATTGACTTGTTCTCAAGTTTTTTGATGATGATATCATCGAATTTGGACAATCGGCTCGATTAAATATTCAAATTAATAATATCTCATTTCATTCGTGGAATACTGGAGAGATTACAGTAAATGGTTTTGGTGTATTCGAATGTTTTCCTATTGAGTAAAATAAATTGAATGATTTAATTCAAAACTAATCGAACTGATATTGTAGACGAGAATCTGTACCGAAAACATCGATTTTAATCTCGACTGAAATTGTTCCATTACGAAAAGGTATTAGTCAAGTTTATGTGACGTTCAAAACAGATTCGATATCGTTGCCAACACAAACAATTTTACTTGAAGTCACCGAATGTTTAAATCGCGATCAAAATGAACAAAAGAATGTGAAACTATTCGAAAGCACAAAACCAAGTTTAATAAAAATTCCAAGTTTAGAGAATCTATTCGAAATCAAATTACGTCAATTACCGAAAGTTCCATCGATCGATGATTTAACAGAATTAAAAACGAATATCAAGAGAAAATTAATAAAAGTTCCATCACTAGAAAATATCCCTGAGGCAATCAATCAAGAGCAAATTCGTACAGGTAACAAGTCAAACGAACAACGCCAAGGATTATATTCATGCTATGACATTGAAACTGATAAGAATGTGACACTTATTCCCATTGTGAATAATGGCAAACAAAACGATATCAAAAGCTTTACGCAAACGACACGTGATAAGACTACCGAGCAGGTGACTTCAGCAATGGATCTAAATGACTGGTTGGAAGAGGCTAGTCGAAATTTATTGACAAATAATCAATCTGAACAAAAATCGATTGATTCAAATAAAATAGAAATTCCTGAAGAAATCAAACAAATCAGTATTAACAAAAGTTCGAGCAAACCGACTCGTAGTTATTCAAATAACACGATAGATCTTGAATCAATTCTTAGCGATCCATCTCAAATCACCACAATGTCCGATCATAGTTCTGCATCCGAAGACGAAGATTTAATCGGTCGACAACGTGCTTATACAATTATTGAAAATCGAAATACGAGATCTGAAACAATGTCAACGATTAAAAACCGTGAATCATCATCATCAACTGACGATCTAACTTCTGATCCCAATAGTCAACTATCGAATTCCACTAGCAAAGCTGTATCACTATATGCCGAATTTTTAGCATGTAAAATCATCGGATCTGCTGTGTACACCAATCGTACTTATGCAGTTTCCAATCCTTTGTATGACTCATCTTGAACTAGTGTTTTTTTTTCTTTTCAATATTTCAAGCGAAAAAAAAACAGTCAGGTTCATTATCGACATCGATTGAATAAATGTTGCCGCAAGAGAATCAACGGTTTTACTTCCTCCGCTATTGCATGTTCAATTACTAACGAGTCGTTTATTCTCTTCTTTTGTTCACTTAGTGAATTAAAAGTTCAGAAGAAGAAAAACAAACATAATAATAATAAGACTAGTTCGCACGACAATTTACAAACGACTACGAGAGTTTTCTATTGCACAGATGTTATACATTCAACAATTTCAAAATAATCGACTTGATTATTTAAAGCAATGGCAACAACATCGTCTATCAACCGATTCGAGTTTTTGCCTCTATAGTAACGAATATATTGATAAATTTCCAGCATTATCTCGATCAGTAACATACAATTTTGATTATCCACGTAATCAAACATTTGCCTTTTTCGCAAACAAGTCGTCAATTGACATGGCAAGTTCAAGAATATTTTTTTCGTCTGTTTTTTTCTCCTTTCTTCAATTCAATATTTAAATTGGATTTAATCAATACGCAGGTCAAATCTAAAAGTCAAAACATTAGAAAAAGAAAATACTTGCACACGTTTCGCTGTCTGAGTCTGAGAGAGGAAAAAATCGAAAGGCGTCTATTAGAATCGATTCGTTTTGTTTACTCAACAAGAAAACAAAACAGTGTCATCGATCGAAACCCAGCTAGATGAGTAAAAAAATAGAGGATCTACTTGCAATTAATGGACAACGCGTCCGAAATTACCCTGAACCTTCGTGGTTATCTTATTCTTTCAATGTATGTCCTAATTCACACGTTCATACAATGATGTTTTTTTTTGTTTTTTAGAAACCAAGTAATGACAGTCAACAGAAAAACAAAAGTTTGACGACAACAGTAAGTTGTAAAACATGTTCGAAGCCTCCTACTGAGCTCGTGTAATTGAATTTAGCAATTGAAATCTTCAATTCGTGAGAGTGAAACATCTCCTACGCGTTTCTATCATCAAATTTCACGAAATGCCAATGGTTTAAATAAATCAACGAGTAAAGGGTAAATCCAAGATCTTTCCTTCCACGTTCATTTATCAATTGAATATCTTTTTTTCTTCTTCTCATAGACCAATATCTACTTCAGTTTCTTTGTCAATGCAAGCTCCTGCTGAATCTGATCGACCAAGTACGAGTCCACTCGCTTTCGAAGATAATATTCGTCGAGCTATATCTGCAAAACTTAAATCAACTAGTCGTTCATTAAATCCACGTGTAATCGATCTCACTCAATCGACGATATTTCCACATAAATCACCACGATCAGAACATGGCAATTCATTTCAACAAACATCTTTTATATCTGAAAAGCTTGCAGATTCATCCAGAGTCATGACTCCACCGCAAGAAGAGCCGATCCAACCGAGAATTCAACATCGAAATAGTCAAACAAACGTGTGTTTCATGTCGATTCGAATGTTAAATATCGAATTTTTAATTTCGTTTTCTAGATCAATGCTTTTCAACATATTGCCAATCTTGGTAATCGTCATCGTTCTTCGGAAAAATGTCGAGAAAGTGAATATGGCGAAGAAGCCGATCAAACATCAGCTAGAATCTATGAATATAAAAGTCCATTTTCGGACGAATATGATCAAGCAATTGTCTATCAATCTCAATTGTCTAGCAATAGTAACGAATGGAATCTAAAGGATTTCTATCGTGATGTTAAAACGCCATTCGAATCAGGAACAAATACCAAATCTGTTTTTGAAAAATGTTTAAAATTAGCACGGTATTTCACAGAAGAACAAATCTTATTTTTTATTTAAACTCTTGTCGTTCGTTCTAGTTTACAAGCTCATACGATCAAATGGGAACAACGTCGTCGTCAAAATTTAACGATGTACAATCGTCTAATGAAAAATCCGTCATTCGAAAGTAATAATACACTTTTTACGACGCCTCCAAATATTTCGGATATCAAACGTGAATTACGTTGTACTCATTGTAAAAATGTTTCATGTCTTGGTAATTGTGCACCTGGACACGAATATCATCAATACAAACGTTTCATTCCGTTCGCATCATTTCCAGCAACACGTGAACAAATTCGTTGTAAACTCGGTCTACGTTCTCAACGTTCGATGATCGATGTACGGCCTCGTTCCGAACAAACAAATTTCAGTCCCATGGTTGTCGTACCTGCATTCGATGATGATTCAATAACAAAACCATCGAACAAAAAATTACCACACGGATTTCTGCCTGGTCGATCATTTCGTGCACCCAAACGAGAAACAACAATGACATACAATACGTCAACAAATAAAATTTCTATTTAAACCTAGCCAGTTTTCCTTTTTTTTCTGTAGATAATCTCTATTCACTTGGGATATAAAGATTGAACCTTTAGTGTATATACCGCACATCTAATTGAGAATAGGAAATGCGATCATCTTTGTTCTGAAGTGTCTTGGTGATAAGAACAGAACACTTTGACTATTATATCATACACTGACAGATAGCTAATGAGCGTAGAGATTCTGATCGATATGTATATATAAATATCGAATAACGAGATCAAGTTTGGAAATGAAAAGGTTGAATCAATTGTCATTGTGCATATGTGAATATCAATGACAGGAAATTAAAAAGAAGAAGAAGATCGAGAAACGCAACTGTTCACAATAAATATGATATTAGATATATATACAAATCGATGCAAGTCTTTATTCTTTTCTAATGTTAAAATAATATTTATGCAATATCTTCTCTAGCTCGTTCTTTTTTTTTGCTCTATTGAAATATATTTGATACAACAATAATTATGAAATCTAATCTTTTTTTCTTCCTTTTCATTTGTGCAGAAGAATACGACAAAGCTAATGTCAACAGCAGGTACTTTCTTAGTAATGTTTTGATAGAAATAAATATACATTTATGACTTGATCGTCAACATTTATAATCTAACGACTGATTTTCTTTTATATATGTATTTTTTTAAAGATCAAATTGCATAAGCATCAATGCCGATAGGGTTATTACAAGTAGAAAAAAAAGAACATAATGCACGACACATCGTGATGGTAGGATGTGCATTTAGCCTCAAGGATTATCGGCACTACTACTTGTACTACTCTCGTTTTCTTTGACTGTACAATAAGATAACAAGCGAATAAAAAAAAAGAAAAAGAAAAGAATTCACGATAGCATGAAGGATATGGCAGACTAAAAAATATGCCTCGAAGAAGATCTGTAATCGATAGGGTGGATAGTAAGTGCAACACTTGCTTCTCTTCCTTTCTATCTTGTTATTATCCGTTACTATTACATTTGAGAACGAAGTTCTTATCTGACAAAAGATGATTGCGTGTATAGGAAATAAAAAGAAAAATGTTTATCAATCGACATATGAAGTAAACATTTCAAGTTCGATCTTTCGTTTTTTTTCTCTTGACTTTTTTTTTCATGTATAGAATGCGTATGGATAAAGATTTGACAGAACTTTCTTTTTGTCTTTCCGACGTGACAACTGTCAATTGAAGACAAGAAGAGAAAGTAACAGCTGTAAGACAGTTATCCTCTTATTAGTAAAAAAAACGCAAGACAAACAGAAAGAGAGAGAGAGAGAGAGAGAGATCAGATACAATCAAGGCAAGGAAAGATTAAACAAAAGGTAGAGAGTTAGCATAATCATTAATGTAGACGATTTACTTAAATCAAGTATATATATACAAATGAGAGAAGATAGTTGTTTGTCCGATTTTTAGGAGAGACAATAATGGCACATTCCTCGTTAAATGATGATGTTCTACTTTTTTCTCCTTCTCTCTTTCTCTAGTTACTACTACTACTACTACTACTTTCTCTCTCTTTCTCTCCTTATTTCTCAAATGACAATAATCATCATCAATCCTCTCCTATTCTCTAACTACGAAACACATAATCTTTTCCGATTTTCATTGATATTCTTTTCTCCTATTGTATTTGTCTTTTTGCACTTTCACCCGTCTATCTGTACGGTCGTTTTTTACACATATATCCAGTTGACAACAACATCAGTAACAGTCGTTGTCGTCATTGCCATCATCATCATTATCATAATTCTCGAGTCGATAATAATAGGTAATTAGGTTCTATTGTTTTTATACCATTATTCAACTTTCTTGCACTCCCTCTACTGACATTATTGATCTTTTGGCTAATGTATACAGTTACTAATGATTCTAAGACACAAAAATAACTATTGTTCTTCGATCTTCATATTTCGTACAAGATAACAACAACAAAAAAAGAGAGAGAAATGTCTCATTGTCATTCGAAACGAGTTAGCTAAACGAACGGAAATCATTCTCTGCTTTTTTTTTCTTCTTCTCTTTTTCCTCATATAATTGATATTCAATGATATTTGTTAAGTTTATGTATGCTTTGCATGAATGAGAACAGGTCGAAAGCATTATTTTTCTTGCTTGTCTATAATATTATAGTTAAACATAATAATCATCGAACATCTCTCTTTTGAAAATGATAGGATTTGATGTAATATGAAATCGTTTTGTCTCTTTTATTCAATGACAATAGTATTCATATTTAGTCAATCGATTTTTTACTTGTGCATTTCTTTTTTGTACGACTTAATGCGTATCAATAGGCTTAGAGTGAGAGAAGGACAAGCAAACAGACGCTGTACAGATTATATTACAACAAATACTTAGAAAAGAAAACGCAATAGAGAAAGATGCAAAGAGAAAAGATATTCGTAACAATAACACCACAGCAATGTTGTTGTTTATGCTGATAATCGCGCCGGTTTTCTTTTTTCCCCTCTTCTTCGGATTTTCTTTTTTCTTTTGGGTAAGTGTAGATCAAACGAAATCTGACGCGATAATGATCAATATCTGGTAATGTATGTATTATGTATTCGAACAAATATTATGATCTTTGAATTGGCACTGTTGACGATAAATGAATGAATAGTTTGATATGAATGCAAACATTTTCTCAGTCGGCTTTCCTCTTTTTTTTCTTTAAGCACGTACAAGAACGATTAACAATGAAAAGAATAGAAGCAAGAGCGAGAGAATGAGAAAGATATTATATGTGTATTCATGCACACTTCTCGTTTTCATAATCACACATGAGAATTTATAGACATCAATGTATATAATAGTTAATGAATAGGACGTGTGAAGACTATTAAAATTATCGTTCAGATATTCTCTGTAAGACTTATTGTTTTTAATAAAATCATTGAGTTGTAAGAGTTCGTGCGTATCGATGGAACATTCGTTTCTTTTTTTTTCTGTTTATGAAATTCAATCAGAAACGCATGTGCGAGCAATTCAAAAATGAAATCATATCACTGGAGAGAGACAAGACAGGACAAATAAAATAAACAAAGCAAAACAGAAGCAACTTGTTTCGAACTGTAATCTTGTTTGAGATTAATTGACTACCATCATCATTTTTCTATATAGATTTCCTGACATTCAACTAGTTGTATCGATATGAGATAAATGATAATCTGTCTGAATATGTATATACGTATATATATATATATATTTATGAGTCCATCTTGTCCTTACTTGTCGACAATACTACGTACACCGATGCAAATATCATCGTTTTCTCTCGAAGACGTTAGGTTAGTTCATGATAAAGACAAAGCTATGTCATCTTTCTTGTCGTTGTCCAATAATAATACTGTAGAAATGATTGATAATGATGAATTTTTACATCCATATCGATCATAGAATATGTCAGAGATGATTTTTCTTAAGGAGGAACTTCGTTTTCATCTTTTATGACAAATGAATGATTTCGTTCGATATTCGAATTTTCTTTTTTTTTCACATTGTCTTGTAATTTTTCTCGAAAATGAAAGGTCAATCGAAGTTTTATTACATGAAGAATAAATGCGAAATAATATTTATTTTGAACTATTATTCAGACAAATAAACAGTTCTTCTTTTGACTTCGAGATTTTCTTCTGACATTCTTGTCATTTTTAGTTTCGCACAATAATTAACTCATCAACACCCATCATGTTGTTTTCATAGCTTCTTTTTTTTTTCAAAACCAAATATTAACAACATATCATCAACAGAATCGAGTCGAAGCGAAGTACAAATCATCTCCGCCTATTCGAACGTCGTACGCTTCGAGCAAATAGATTATTTGAATTATCGCCAAATTCGCTTCATGTTTTTTTTCGTCATTGAAAATGATTTCGAGCGAATATGTATTGTCACATTTACTTACGCATTTATGAATTCAATTCCTTTCTCTCGTAAAAGAAAAAAAAACGGGCTATTTGTTTAGTTGATAATAACTAGGTGAGTTAGATTTTCTTTATTGATGACAAGTTATTGAACAATTGACATATTCTCATCCGGATTGTATGCCCTTGAATCTGTCACATATTAACATATATTACTGAAGTGTAAGAAAAAAAAATGAAATCAATAATGTACAAATGATAGGATAGGTAAAGGCCGATGTGAAGTTGACTGTTATATGATTAAAAATGATGAGTTGATCTTCTTTTCCGTTAGTATAAAGAGAAGAAGAAAAAAAACTTCTTTTTCTTTTTTTCCTCTCTGGTTTTTCTTCGCTACTTCTGATACCTGATGACAAGAAAGATTTAATAATACCATCATCCGTTGTCTCGGAAATCAAAGAAGAAGAACAAGAAAAAGAGAGAAGTCTTCTTCGTGTATTTTTCTTTTTTGCTCTCTTTCGCTCTCGTTTTAAACAATACAACTGTCAAACACGATAAACGAACATGTAAGTAATGTACTTTATCAATCTAAACTATGTCTTATGTACAAAAGAGAAAAATAATCATAACGATGATGTGTATTGTATAGAGTATGTGTATACTCGAACTACGCAATTCAATGTAGATGATGATGTGTAGTCGACCGTAAAAAAGAATGTAGTGTGTCAAGTAAAGGTAAAAGTATTAGTCGCGTTTGATGCATTACATTTTCACTTGTTGATATTCCGAACAATAGATTGTTAATAGAATAAAAAAAAGAAGAAGAAGAAGAAAAAAGAAGAAAAGAAAAGAAAAGAAAAGAAAACAGGTAACCGAGGGAAGAGAAAAAAAGAATCGAACGAATCATCTAGTCTAAAAAGAAAGAAAAAAATAACTCGAGTTATTATATCAAATGTATATCTATTGATGGTAATTATTTTTTTCTATTGACATTCGATTATTAATGTAGAAGTAGGGGGAAAAAACAATTTTTCAACAAGATTCATTCTCTTTTATATCCATACAATCGTATTATTCATTTGATTAAACAAGAGGCAAATACAAAAGACATTGTATAATCAAAGTAAGTAACCATTCGTTTTATCAACAGTTTGTCAAAGGAGAAGAATATTTATTCATATACATAATCGTATGTTTATAATTGTTACTTATATTTAAACTTATTTCTTTTTCGCTTTGTTATATACATTCTTGAATATATGATTAGTCAATGAAAGAGAACAAATTTTAGATGAATAAGAAATATTCTCTCTTTTTTTTTTCTTCCTCAGTACGACATACACGACTATTACTACTACTACTCTTAACAATAGTACCTATTCAATGTGAATACGTGTGCATGTGTGTGACAATATCAATTAGACGAAGTTCAAGTCCGGAGGTATGCAAAACATTTTCCGTTAAAATGTTAGAAACATCGAAAAATATATCAGATAGTTCTTTTCCGTCTTAGACGGCTTTCACACTCCATTAGTTCTCATTATTTCTTCTTGTCACACTCTTCGATGATGGAGACAAATAGGTAATAAGATGCAGAAGCGAAGGAAAAAACGAGAGGCAGTCCGTGTCCTCTTCATTAAATATATGCAAGAAAAGAAAAAAGAGAAAAAAAGAAAAATCATAATTTATCCTTTAGATATACATTTAATTTATCATTTGATCTCTTTGCATTCCTTGTTTTTTCATACATTTTTTTCTTTTTTCGTTTAATATATCGACATTTAATTGCTAATACTTGATTATTATTATTATTCTAATTTCTAGTGTTTCGTTTTTTTCTCTTTCTTTTAACATAAGGTTTCAATTCTCGTGTAAATAATCAATACTTATTGTCGATACCATAAAGAAAACCGAGCAAACTATTCAAATCTTTCTTTCTCTCTCTCTCTCTGTTATTCTTTACTTGTCGTCTTTCAAACATAATATGTATATTTAATAAAAAAAAAAGAAAGACGTAAAAATGTACATTAGAAGTGTGAAAATGTTCTCTCGTTTTATGCGCTTCACTAGATTTGTTTCACATGATCAGTCTCGTATATTCACTAGAAAGAAGATCAATATAATAGTTCTAAATCGACTTTTTTTGCTTGATTACGATATACGGTGGACATAAGGGTAATTAGAACGAACGAGATAGATAGTGAAAGAGAAAAAAAAAGCGAAACGTACGAAAGTGAGATTGAAATCGTTTAACAAACCAGCAAGGACTCGAGATGAAGGTGCATCTCATAATGTCGAAGTCGGATGATGATGATAATGATGATGATGATGATTGAATTTTTTCTTCTACTTTTTCTCTCATACTCTCGTATATATTCAATTTCGTTATATGATCGGTTCATTTTTCACCTTTGATTATCGTTCTTGAACGCTTTTCTCACATGTCTTATTCATTTCTACACGTAGCGTCGAAAGTTTTTATTATGTCGTCTATCATCACCTGCTGATTTTTTGCTTCATATTATAATAGTAAAAATGCAATGCCATTTTTTTATGAATTAAGAACAGAGAGAGAGAGAATGCAAGAGTATATACATAAGATTTTCTCTCTCTCTCTCTCTCTCTCTAGCTCTCCTTCTCATTTTTTTATATATACATAAAAATGGTTCTCACATATTATAAATTATTCGTCCGAACAAGCGAACAAATCTAATGATTTCAATTGGCAAAGACGGGAATTTTTTTCTTTTCTTCCTTTCTTTCAAATTTTTGACAATCGCGGAAAGACAAAACTCGAAATAAAAAACAGTTTCATTTCGAAAAATAATATCGATTATTTCTAGATTAAAATCTTATGATGTCACTTAAACGAAAGTATGAATTTGATCAAGTACAAACAACTTCAATTGAATCGCCTGAAAACGATTCAATAACAGCTAAATATATAAAAACAGACGAATTTTTCGATGATGATCGTAAGATGAAATGTTTTTTTATTTTTTGAGAAATTAAAATTCAATTTCGAATAGATGAATCCAATGATAGACCATCGTCTCCATCGTTATCATCCGATGAAATCAAAACATTTCCAACAAAACATCGTCGAAAAAGTCTCGCACAATCAAAACGTTTGCCAAGTGCAAATCGATCACCAACTATTCCAATGATTCTTAGTCTAATTGATTCATTAGTCGATGAAAAAGAACTTCAACAAAATAACGATGAAAATCTTCTTCTTACAATCGATAATTTAATTGATAATCTCAAACATTTGAGAGAAAAAATTCAAACTGTTCATCATGATGATACACATCCATTGAATTTAACTAAACCAAAATCAAAGCAACACACTAATGAACAAAACAAATCATCATCAACATCATCATCATCGTCGTCGTCTGCGGCACAAGCAGCAGCAGCAACAGTATCACCTGCAACGACAAATAATTTTCAATTACCATCAGCATTATTCTCGTCACAACAGCCGTTCTTTTCACCTTTTGCTGGTAGAAATTCATCTCAATCAAAGAAAGAGTTGTTTTTATTTTTTTTTCTCGTTCGTACTGTTTTTAGTAGCGAATATGACACATTTACAAAATTATTTCAAATTATCCGCTGCATCTGTACTCAATGATTCGATTGTAGGAGAAAACAGATTTCTTTTGGATGTCAAAACGAAAATTAATTTTACATTTAGAATTTCAAAAACGGAGATAATCGTCCGCCTATACCATCTCCATTTCTTCCTGGTTTGAATATGTTTCCTTTTCCTTCAACGCCGAATCATCACAAAGAATCTCATGACTCGTCAAATTGTAAATCTTTCCTTTTATATTCGGTTTATTATTTCGAATTTTCGTGTTCTAGCTCGACAAAACTCAACAAATCGTAAAGAACGATTTACTGAAAGTTCACTTTCATCATCCAATGATCACATCAAACGACCAATGAATGCATTTATGGTTTGGGCACGTGAAGAACGACGAAAAATTCTTAAAGCCTGTCCCGATATGCATAATTCAAGTATTAGTAAAATCCTAGGCACACGTTGGAAAGCAATGACAAATGAAGAAAAACAGCCATTCTACGAAGAACAATCACGTTTGAGTAAAGTTCATATGGAGAAATATCCTGATTATCGATATCGACCGAGACCGAAACGAACGTGTGTCATCGATGGAAAGAAAATTCGTTGGTAAGATTGAAGAACAATTGCAAGTTTATTTGCAAAAAAAAATCAATCGATTGTCTATTCAGGTCTGAATATAAACAAATGTTAAAACAACGAAAAACAGGTTCATTCGATGATCAATTATCACCAGATCAAAGTTCATATTTCAGTAAGAAATTTGCTATTTTCAAAAAATGAATTCTTTGTTTTTTTCTTTCTTAAAGATAATGATGAATGTAGTTCAGATGAAAGTACAACATCACAGAAAGAACTTATTTTTCCTGATTAATCAATGTGATTTGCAAGACAAAAAATCGAACATATTTGGTGCTTGACCGACAGTATATTCTCGTATTGTTTAATCAGATGTATTTTGACAATTGTGTTTCGTTTGTGTGCGTGTGTGCGTGTTTTTTATTTAATAAATAACAAATCAATATAATCTAACAGTGAATCTCATTTTTGTGGATGTTCAACACCATTTTTATGTACATTTATCATTTGTGCGCATGGTTTGAATCCCGGTGCGCATTTTAAACAATTTTTCTGTCTCTCTTCTTTTTATGTGTTCATTACTCATATTCTTTATTCTATATATAGACGTACATTATGTTTTTTTTTTCTTTTTTGAAAAATAAAATACTTAAGTATTATCTCTCTGAACTAGTGACATCTATATCAAATTTAACGAAATCGATTTGATTTTTTTTGAAGAAAATGGAAATAAAATTGAGAGTTGATTTTTTAGACATTGAGATAGGATATTTCGATTGAATTGGATATTGGAATGGTAACCATAGTAATCACTTGAATGAATTAGTCTGATGAGATTTAGATGCTATAAAAAAATCAATTTCACCACTTGAAATCGGACAAGTGTGAAATGAGCAACGATTTGAAGTATATTCTTCTTCCAAAGATCGAAGCGCGTCGTCGAACACCAAAATTTCAGCCATGGTAAAACCGAATTTTCCTAATTCAACAGATAAATAATTGCTCGTTTTGTGGCAGGTACCGAGAACGACTCAAAATGAAATATCCGTGTCATATGACTACTAAAAATTGGAAGTTTGTCAAAGATGGTCTCGATGATTTTCGAGATGGTGTACCACCACCTCATAATAACATTATTTTACAAGTAAACTAGAGTTTTTCTCGTTCGAACAGAGATGTTTTTATTGTTTGGATTAGCCTGATAAAGGTCTCGGTCCAATCGTAGTACCAAGTTCACCACGTCGCGTAAAAGCAACTGCTTCGAATGTTCGAAAACGTCTTCAAAACCATCAAATTTATCTCAGTCGTGAATTGCCAACTGCAGAAAAACGTCGTCAATTAATCGAAACTTACGTTTCGACTATTCTCGATCATCCGATTGCATTTTTCTCGCATTTTGATAAAGCTTTAGAACCTGAAGTAATCAACAATTGAATTCAATCTTTGCTTTCAAAACGAAGATCTTCTCTAGATGTACGATCGTTTGACTAAATTACTCGAAGCTGAACTACTACGAACATTTACTGATGAAACCAGTCCGATTGAATATCGTGACGGACTTTCAATTTCATCGAGTGTACCCGAAACACACCAAACAGAAAAGACAGCATCCGATCGGTCGATTCACCTGAATCAGCCGGTTACAAATGATACGCCATCAGACACGAAAAGTAGTTCAACACGAGTGAGAAAAACTCTTGACGAACTCGAAGAAGAAATCGAAACTGAAGAAGAACGATTCAAACGAATGAATCCCTATCGATGGTTTATTGAAAAACAACGCGAAGAACAACAGCCGAAAGATTTAACCGAACACGACGAACAAACATCGGCGATGGTGAATAAACAATTTCGAATTGAGTTTTTAAGAAAGAAAGAGAAATATTTTCAGGAAGAACGTCTTCGATTCGTTGCTGAAGATTTTTGTAATTGGTTGCATAAACTCGGCGGTGAAGCACAATCGGAAATTGATCCAGCAGTTGTTCGAAATCTATTCTCGACCGCTTACGATACGAAACCATCGTTAAGTGTGCCGATAAAAATCGTTGAAATGACACGAGTAAAAACTTGATTTGTCAATCTTATGATCGTTTTTGTCGTGTCAGATTCCGCCGGAATTGAGAGAAGGTGTACAGGAATCAATCATTGCCGGATCGGAATTAACCAAATCGAGTTTACCTGACATGGTAAAAAGTGTTCATTTCGAAAGCAAAAAAATATTTTTTTGAAATTTAGCCTTCTAATTCAAGTACCATTCGTAAATTTCCAACTTTTCCAATTGATTCTGAAGGTTTATCACCGCGAAAATATCGTTATGGTGCTTGGTATTTGCCAAAACATCTCTGGCAACGATCGTTAGTTACTGAAGAACTTCGAGATCCGAAAGTAATCAAAGCTGAACTTGAGGACGAAACGAAAAAACGTCAGGAGGAAATGGTAAGATCGATTCAATCGAACAATTTTAGTATTATTTCGTGAAAATAGAATGCTCGTCTTGCTCCTTTACATGGCGTTGATTCATTTCGTGAATATTTAGTCGAAAAAAGTGTCTCTCGTCTTCCAAAAGTAAATTCAACATTTTGAAATTTATTTTGTTTTAATTTTTTCTGCAATTAGTTGATTACTGATGTTGATCAATATCGTGAAACGCATCCCCGTGAACCAACACTTAATCTGCAATCAAAAAGCAGCTCATAAATAAACTTGCATTTTGACTTTTCTTTTAAACTATTAGCTTTAACGGTGCTTGACAGGTTGTGATATTTTTATTTTTATAACTTTTTAGATGACAGAAAAAGCAGATTCGTATGATGGATTCAATGATTACAATCCATTGTTGGATACTGATGTAAATGAAAATAGTTTTTCAAAGATTTCGAGTCTATTCGATTGTTCGTCTAGGGATTAAAATATGATACGGACTTGCAACAAGCCGTTCTCAAAACAAGCCATGGCCGACGAGCACAAGCGGTAAGCTTCAATTTTTCCTGAAAGACAAAACAAAACATTATTAAATTCGTTCTATTTTCAGACTGCAGCACAAAAGGGTGGACTTTTTTCGAAAATGAAAAATGTTTTCAGTCGTCAGAAGAATCCAGTCGCTCAGCCACCACCGTCGGCCGCACGTTTAGGAACTGCGTCTCGTGCAGCTCAACAACAAACGAGTTTAAGTAATCTACCGCCGGGCACAGCTGCACGTCGGCCTACAACCGCACAAAAACGACCGACAACGGCTATTCAAGGCGCAGGTTTCATGGCCGGACCAGGTGCGTTCGGAAGTAATGTAGCGGCAACAGGGCCAAGTCAATTCGAGAAGAAAGAAGAAACCAACGAGGAAAAAGCGAGAAAAATGGAAAAGGCAATACTCGATCTTGTCAACGAAAGTTGTCTTGCTTTCGAACACAACGATACGAAATCCGTAGGAAATTTTCCAATGAATTTGTAGTTTAATCTTGTGTTATGTTCGTTTTTTTTGAAGGCATTGGAAAAGGTTGAAGAAGCTCTCCGTAGTGAAAAAAGTCTCAGTCGATATCGTGAAGAACAAAATATGAATGAATCAGATATGAATCTTAGCGGATTCGTAAATAGACAATCTTTTTTTTCTGAAATAAAGAAAAACGAAACTTTCTTTCTAGGTTACTCTTCATTGTGCAAATATGTATACAAAATGTGGAATGAATACTGAAGCAATGAATCAATATAATTTAATCCTTAAAAATAAATTATTACCTGTACATAATCGAGTGTAATGATAGATTTTTTGAAAGATAAATCAAAGAACATAGTCTTTCTTCATCTTTTTCTAGACGAATTAATATTGGCAATATTTATCTTCGTTCGAAACAATATACTAAAGCTTTAAAAATGTACCGAATGGCACTTGATCAGATTCCTGAGCAAAATGCAGATCTCAAGTATTTTTCTCGTTTGATCTTTGCTTCGAATTAGAATTTTCTGTGTTGTCTTTTACTTTCTCAAAGATTCAAAGTTCGAGAAAATATCGCTACAACTCATATTCTTATGAATCAATATGCTGAAGCAGCTCAAGCCTACGAATCAATCATTCAAGAACGACCAAACTATCGTAGTGCCTTGAATCTTCTCTTGTGTTATCATACGCTCGGTCAACGTGATAAAACACGACGAGCATTTAGTGATTTATTGAAAATTCCTTTTCTAAGCGCCGATGATGATTATCAATCGACGGTTGGTTTACAAAACTAGGCACAACTTTGTTTTTCATACGAATTTTTCTCGTTTTCAGTTGGATAAAAAGGACAAACAAGCAAATCTTGTTCTCGAAGCAACTCGTGATGATCGTTTGCGACAATTCGAACGTAAAAGGTCTCGAGCGAGATTTTACGAAAAAAAACTCAGTTTTTCGTTGATAATTCGTCGTTTTTTGTTTCTTCAGACGTCGTTTTGCTGAACACGTGATTGTCACAGCTGCAAAAATCGTTGGCAATAATTCCGACGGAGATTTCGTTGCTGGTTATGAATGGTGTATTGAACAAGTACGAAATTCGAGTTATTTAGAATTAGCAAGTGGCTTGGAGATTCAAAAAGCAATTGCATATTTACGAGAGGACAATTTTCCAAAGGTAGCAAACTTTGTTACCATTGTTTGTGAATAATTAATCCGTTTTTGATCGTAGGCAATTGCAACGTTAAAAGAATTTGAAAAGGCTGAAGCTAAATTAGCTAGTGCCGGTAGGACGATGAGGTTAATTAAAATGTATATTTTGTCTTTTGTTATAGCTGCGACAAATTTATCATTTTTGTACTTTCTGGTAGAAAAAGATTTAGTTCATAAATTAAATTAATAATTAATGAATCGTTTTGTCTAGGAAAAAGATTTAAATAATGCGCATAAATACGCCGATTTAGCACTGAAATCAGACAAATTCAATCCGGCTTGTAAATCGATACAAAACAAAAAAATAGAAAAATGATTCTGTTTTTTTTAGCATTAACAAATAAAGGCAATTGTTGTTTTGCACAACGAGATTTCGACAAAGCTCGATATTATTACGAAGAAGCTTTAAATATCGATGCTGGTTCAATCGAAGCCTTACATAATCTCAGTACATTGATTTTTATTTGAGAAAAATATTTAGAAAAAAGAAACGATATTCCTGTTTTGTATAGTTTTAACATTAATCAACTCGAATCAATATCAACGTGTCAAAGATCTTCTTCATAAATATACAGCTATCCAACCGGATAATACACAAGTATTTTGCTTAATGGCTGAAACTCTTGAAAAAACACATGACACCGAACAAGCTAAAAGTTGGTTAGTAGATCGAGTCTACGTGTGTGTACGTGTTAGGATCAAATTTCTAATGGAATTTTTTCTTAGGTATTTACAAGCTTTAAGTTTACACCGAACTGACGGTCATTTGCATCGTCGTATTGGAGAATTGATCGACAATCAAGGCGATAAAGTTGATGCAATTCAATATTATTTCGATGTAAAACTCGAACAAGAAAAAAAACAGAAAAAAAAATCTATTTATTTCAATTAGTCTTATCGGCATAATCCGTGTGATATCCAAACATTGGAATGGTTAGCATCGTATTATATCGAGACTCAATATCCTATCAAAGCCGTTGAGTTCTGTGCCCAAGCTGCCTTAGTCAAGTACGAGAAAATTCTTTAAAATCAATCGATCGATCGAGGATCCTTTTTTTCAGACCAGGTGAAATTAAATGGCATTTAATGGTTGCTTCGTGTTTTCGACGAAGTGGTGATTATACAGCTGCTTTAGACAAATACAAATGGATTCATCAACATTTTCCTGATGATACCGATTGTAATGCAGACACACACACACATAGATAAACGTGAAATTAATGATTTTTATTTTGATAAATAGGCATTCAATTCTTGGTTAAAATCGCAACAGATCTCGGTTTGCCTGAACGTGAAGCGTATGAAAATGAGTTGAAAAAAGTGAATAAAATGAAAGAAATTCAGCTTCAAGTAATAATTCTATTTGAATTTTATTTGCCGATTCACGTTATTTTTATTTCATAGCGCAAGACCAGTGCAGAGAAAAGCGACAAAATCACTCGAGGACGAAAGATCACGACGACCGAACGTGACAGTAAGTTCATATTTAAAATCATCACTTCGTAATCATCTGTTTTTATCTTTTATCCTCGCTTTTAAGTCCCGTTAAGCGTACGTTCAGATGAACATCGAAAACGTGCGCCAATAGACCTGGATAAAACTGAAGGCGTTTTCTCTCAACAAGGTTAATCGATGAATTCAACCGTACTCTTTTTTTGTTCTATTCATTTGAATTTATTTTAGAACCATTAACGATTCCATCGTATATGGATCAATTTCCGCAGCATATGACAGCGGATCGACCTAAAACAGCGATCAGCAAACGAGAAACGAATGCAATGGTATTTGATGACAACGACGATGCTGCTGAACTTCTACCAGATTGAATACGAACACTTGTTTTTTCTTTGCTTTACATTAATTATTCTCTATCTCTTCGTCTCTTTTTCTCTGTTGTTTGTCTATAAACGGAAAGAAGAAATAAATGATGACGGCTTTTTTTAACTATTCTCATCTGTTTTTCAGCTGCTCGCGTATACGCTTGTCGTTCGAATTGTTCCATAGAACAGAAGAAGAGGAGAGAAAAAAATGTTCTTGACGTACGTCAAAGTCTTATTTTAGGCGTTTTTTTTTATTCTCTGCAAGGAAAGCAAAAAACAAGTAGAAATATAAGAGAAAAATAACTACTAACCCGGGTTGACGTCCTCTTCTCTTCGTCGTATTTTTACTTACTCAGAAGAGCGATAGATACCATCGTAAATAGCAAACAAATGTCAAAAAACAGTAGTTTTTTTTCTGTTCGAGAGAGATATAAAAAAAAACCAAAAGACTTTTTTTTTGTCTGTAATTTGATAAAAAAAAACATTGAGTAAAGGTGGCCAACAAAACGCAGAATGGTTTATATATTTGACATGGTATGAAATCGTTTCGTTTCCATTTTTTGACTTTATCTTAAAATTTAATCTAGATAATAAAGGGGAAACAACGAGTTTACTCTTAGTTAGCTTGTCAACCCTTGAAAAGTACCGAGTTTAACTAACGGGAGAATCCCTCCTCCTCGTTCTTTTTTCTTTCTTTTCTGTTTCTCTTCTATTTTCTACTATCGTTCCACACTCGTCTATAAAACCATTCTTTAGATTATCATTTTCTGAATAAACTATATCAAAAAAAAACGCGAACAAGTCTAACTCAACTAATGTATTCAACAGCAATGTCGGCCGATTTTGGCTTAATATTTTCTTCGACAAATATGTCTCGTTATCATTCATGGCATTCACAACCAAATACATATTTCCCATCGATTGCAAAACGAAAATCATTCGATGACGAAATGGTTCTCGATAAATTTCACTACAATACCACCGTTCAACTCGAGTCAGGTCACAAAAAATCAATTCAACAAATAACAACCAATGATTTTCTTCTGAGTACTAAACAAAGTCCAAAGTATGCCGGGTAAATACAAGAACAAGAATAGCTATTTTGTTGTCTTATGATTTCGTTGTTATTTGACATAACATATTTGGTTATGTTCCGATTTTTTTTCTTTCCAGGCTTCTTGCACGTATTGACTTCATTGGCGAAGTGGATAAACTCACTGGTAAAGCTGAATTACGTTTTTATATCAACGGTGTCAACAAACCTGTAAATATGATTTGCAAACATCCATCCAATTTTATTTCTCTTTGACTTAGATTTCCTATTATGTTTGTCAGGAGATGCCATTTTTTGTTCATCAATATTCATGTTGGTCATCGATATCACCCGAATGTACCCGACGTTTATGTGGATTGCCTTGCCGACAATTAGAATGCGGTGATTTAATTATCGCTATAACTGAACGAGAAAAATCCGATAGAAAACTACCGATGAAACCTGATTATACACAACAATCACCAACGAAATGTCTTGTCGAACGCTATTTAAACGAAAAGATCTCGTCAACAAAAGATAATTCGACCGTAATAGCTAAAAATAAACGTTTTAAAATGTCGGAAGAATAGGTAGTTTATTCGATTTAACGCTTGGACGCGTCTAAATGTCCTACAACAAATTAGATTAATTTTCTTCTTCGACTTTGTTCTTTAATGACGATATTTAGTAGGTTATAGCCGTTCTTTTTTTCTATTTTCGTGTTAAATAATAGTAATTGACAATGGATTTTGTTTTGTTTCGTCGACATGACTTTTTTTTTCTTTCGAAAGATCAGATCGAGTTTCGGGTTGATGAAAAGAAAAGGGATCGAATTTAGTTGGATTTTGTTCTTTCTCTGTAGTGTCAATATTTTATTAATATATTTTGCTTTACGTTTTCTTTTTCATTGTGTATGTGTTTTTCTGTTGGGTAACGAAAGTCATAGGTGAATTTCTTGTATTCGATGTTTAGTTATATTTTCAAACGGGATATGAACTATTATTTCGTAGGTCAATTTTTATTTAAGTTTTGTGTGTATTCGGTGTTCAATTTCAATGTTTAGACAACAAAAAAAAATATTCTTACATAATAATAATAATATAGAAAATATATGTTTTACATGATTTTTAGTATGCTTCGTCTCGGATATGTCATTTGAGAATGTATGTCAAATGTGACATTAGTTTAATCTAAGGTTTCTATTTTCTTCGGTTGCATGCAGAGAGGATGTTATCGAAATGAGATTAGACAATTCTTAGAGTACAACTCATGATAAATATATAGATTAAATCTAGGAAAAAAAGGGGTTTTTGATAGCAAAACGTCAGCTGTTTGATTAATATCGTGAATTTTGTTCTGACGAAATTAAATCTATTTTGATGATAACTATGAAGTCAATTTAAGCATCGTGTCACATCTGTTTATCATTGCTTAGCTAATTCAACAAATGAATTGATCAATCAATCAATGTCAATGTGATTTTTACGATAGATTCATCAATTGTTTTTGTTGTATTGAAATAAAATAAAATATTGCTTTGATAATTTCTGTTATTCATAACAGATCTGACAATCATCTGCTGTCTACCTCCAAGTGTCCTCGAACGTCGAATCAACGACATAAAGCTATTTTAAAATTTTTAATCAACATATTTTTTTCATCAGAATTTCTATTTTAATATACATCTGTCTACAGTAACATAAATAGATACTAACTCATCCAGGCAATGATATTTAATGAAAAGCTGACACGTCTTGTCCAAAAGATATTTTGTATTTTCATTTAAAAAAAAAAACTTTTTCTTTCGGTTATAGACGATAATTAATGAACGATGAGAAATATGATAAACAACTGCGTGCAAGGATATCTGAACGTCTTTGTACCCAGAATTTATAATCAAGTGTAAAAGATTTTATATAAATGAAAATCCGATGTTCTCTCATTCCGCGAAAGTAAATCCATTGGAAAAATCATTAGTTTATATTCATCTAGAATAAAATATTTAAATCTGATTTAATCTTATCAACGTTTTTAAGAAGATGAAATATTGATTTTGAGATTTCTAGTATCTATAAATAAGTCTTTTTTTTATCGTAATCCAGAAATCTGCATGAGTATTTTAACTGATAAAATAAATATCACTACACTATATTTCTATTGTTTATAACAGACGCCACAATTGTCTGTGAAATTAAAAATTAACTATGAAGTTACTCTTGCTGAAGCTGATTGAAATTCATTTCCTACAGTACTCGTAATGACATTTTCAAGACTAAGCAAAGTTTTTAATTGCTATTTATATAGACATTATAAATCATTCTCTTGCTCTGGAATAATAAAAAATACTTAAAACTAAATATATTTATTCATTGATAAAAGTAATAACAATTGAAGGGCACTATCGATAATCCTAAGCATCAAATCTGTCTGACAAAATTCAAATAATCTTTTCATCGTTGTTGATTTTATTTTATATCATCGCAATAGCAATATATTTATCCTAAAGTTCAATAAATAAAATACGACATACGTATATAAAGACTGAAATAATATTGATCCATTAGTTATTTTCTTCAAATTGATTCTAGCATGTATAAACTTTTTTCTTTATCAATTGCGCTCACAGTACTTTACTGTGTCATTTTGAATTCTGCTGAACTACATGACATTCATTGTATCTGCTCTTGTTCTGTTACGAATGATACCAATTCGTCTGCCGTCAGAGTCGACGTTCATATAAACTTTACGCGTTGTGACATTGTTGAATGTTTTCTTCAATGTGGAATTGAAAATCCAATTTGTGATAGTGAATTCGAGCGTGTAGAAACTAAATGCATCGATAAGTAAGCTAGAAACAGACTTTTGCTTAGAGTTTATATTAATACGTTAATTATTAGTACTTTATCCAATACTACTGATGATTTTGGATCAACAGCAGTAGACTTCAGTCCAACAGAGATGGCATCAAACCCACCAACCACTGAATCAACGGTAGACTTCAGTCCAACAGAGGTGGCATCAAACCCACCAACCACTGAATCAACGGTAGACTTCAGTCCAACAGAGGTGGCATCAAACCCACCAACCACTGAATCAACGGTAGACTTCAGTCCAACAGAGAT
>ERZ778024.840-NODE-840-length-44818-cov-65.922860_pt1 | contig 44818 bp, 32 predicted proteins | sample MGYA00375754_ERZ778024 | MGnify/ENA primary metagenome ERZ778024 (study PRJEB29350, sample SAMN05389827) | bioreactor metagenome | isolation source: Thiocyanate bioreactor | place: South Africa: University of Cape Town | collected 2014-02-18 ...
AGGCCCCGCTCAAACCATACAAAACCTTCCCCCCCTTTGCACGCCTTTCTATCCACATGGGACAAAATACTCCCAACACTCTCCCATCGTTGCCTTTTCCTGCCAAATCTCTTATTTCTTCTGCGTAACTTGACCTTTTCACCAGGCAAAGAGAGGGCATTCGCTGAAGTAGAGCGTTAAAAAGGTTATCTTTTCTAATAATTTAGGTTTTTCAGTCCCTGCTTTATTATTTTTATTGAGACGACCGTGAAAGATTTTATGAAAGAATTATAAAACGGTTTTAAGGTTTCATAAGAGAAGAAAATCACTTCTGATCATCTATTATCAGGCTATCATATCACGATACAAAATTCAAGAGAATTCTTCCCTATTTAGTTCTTTTACCGATAAAAAAGGATAAGAAAATTCCTTCTGGATTGGATTTCTTCCAACTTTTTAAAGCTAGTTTTATGCCCGAAACTCTCAAAATTTATATTTTTTTTCAAAAGCCTGTAGCTTTTCTTGAATCCTTATTTTAAAGGGAGAATCTTTTGGAAAGGATATTTCTACAATCTCTAAAGCATGCCTTAGATATTCAATCGCTTGTTTGTTAAAAGCTTGAGAATTTTGGAAATCTTTAGCATGCTTGGCTTTTTTCAAATATACTTCTGATAAGCTCTCAAAACATTTATAAACCCCAGGATGTTTGTTTTTCTTCATGATGCTTAGCGCCTGTCTAAAGATATTCTCAGCATTTTCCAACTGGCTTTCCAGCAGATAAATTTTCCCTAGTTCTATTAAAATCCAAGCGATATTTAAATGATTGTCACCATTTTGATTTTTATAAAATGAGAGACACCTTTCAAAATAATACTTTGCAGTCTTATAATCTCCTAGCCCTCTATAAGCACGTCCCAAATATTTTAAGTTTCGAATAACTCGAAAGTGGTCTTCAGAGAATATTTTTTTATAAATTGTAAAGCTTTGTTCAAGCAGATCCCTAGCATTTTTATAATCACCTAAATCAGTATATATATTGCCGAGCTTAGCTAAAACCCCCGCGACTCTTCGATGAACTTCAGGAAGACTTTTTTTGTGAATTAAGAGGCTTTGTTCATATAGATTTTTTGCTTCTTGATATTGACCTAACCCTGCATGAACATCAGCAAAATGATATAGAGCCCAAGCAGTTTCAAGATGATCAGTAGGAAATTGCTGCTTATAAATTTGTAGGCTGCGTTCAAGCAGATTCTTAGCCTTTATATAATCCCCTTTTTTTGTATGAATGATTGCAAGGTAGACTAATATTTCAGTTATTTCTGTATAGTTTTTTGGAAAATATTTTTCATATATTGTAAGGCATTGTTCATATAAATTTTGTGCTTCTTTATAATGATCTTGTTCTCTGTATACGTTCCCCAAACCTGCCATAACTCGGGTTGCCTTTATGTGATTTTCGGGGAAGTACTTTTTATAAACTAAGAAGCTTTTCTTAAATAAATCTTTTGCCTTCTCATGGTCACCTAATTCTCTATAAACGTCGGCTAAATAATATGAAACTTTAGCGATCGTTTCATAGTTTTCCGAATAATTTCTCTCTGCATTTATAAGTATAGGAGCAAGAGTTTCTTTAGATTTAACATAATTACCAATATGATAATAAAATCTCCCCAGATTGCTGCTTATCGAATCCTTAACAGAATCATTTAATAAACTGTCATGACTCAAGAATCTAAGCCCATGACTGACTAAACGTCCCATCCTTATGAAATCTTCTTTATCTATGAGCTTATCAATATAGATTTCTAGAGCATGAGAAATTTCTTGTAGTAACGGACTCTCTTTCTTTAATTGTAATGTTTTTATGAGGTAAGAAAGGCTTATTGCTTGGGTACTTCGGTGAATCGAAAAGCTTGAAGTCGAGTGTGAGGAAGCTATTTCATGGGTTATAAGTGAGTACTTTTTAAGATGATAAATGAAATTATCGACAATAATACTAGTTCTATATGAATTTAATAAATCTCTTGGGATATTTTGAGAATCTAAAAGACTTATGAAGAGTAAAAGACCAGAGAAATCTTTGTGCACTTGAATTATTTGTTTCAATGATAAAGTGATAATATTATAGCGGGACTTTGTATAATCACTCGCTTCTTTCAAAACACTTTCTTGGATCTCAGTGAAATCTTTATTATTTTCTTTTACATACTCCAGATATTGTTCATATGTTACATTTGTCATCCGCAAGTAATGAGCAGCAACAGAGATATCTAAAGGAAAAGGAGGCATATCAGCTAAAAACTTTTCTGCTTGCTGTTGCTGAGCAAGAGTAAAGTCATTCTTGTCTCTATTATTCATAGATTTTATAAAAAGTGCCAATTTTTCTTGGGGAGACAATTCGCCTATATAAATAGTATCATTGATATGATTATTATTTATGATATTGCTATCACGAGTTGTAACAATAACTTTTCCTTGCCCCCAAGCGTCTAAATAATAAGGAAAATACTTTTGAATATCTGCAAACTTCTCGACATTATCATAAATCAAAAGCCAGCTAGATTGAGCTCTTAACCTTTCCATAACAAATTGAAGAAGCTTCTCCTCTTTCGCTTTCGCATCTTTAATCTCTCGCAGCTCTCCCAAGAGCTTTTTCTCATTTTCTGTTTTTGCTAATGCATATGCTAAACTCTCAAACGAGTTCCTCAGACTCTCTTTTGTCTCTGCATTAATTTCCCAAATAACAGACGCTTTTTGTAAACGAGCATATTGACGAGCAAGCGTTGTTTTCCCCGCACCTCCTATCCCCACAAGCGCAACTGTTTGGATCCCTTTTTGGTCACTTAAGGCCGTGTCTATCTCACCAATAAGTAATGGACGTTGAAGAAATGCTGATTCTTTTGGAACCACTAAATCAGAATGAATTACTTGTACTTTAGCTTTATCCTGTTCAACCACATCTCCTTGTGCTCTTCTAAAAACTATCGTACTAGATACCAACGCAATGATTATCAAAGCACTGGTAAAAAATCCTTTTACACTTACTGATAAAAAACATCGCTTGAGACCAGATAAAACGGTTTTGTTTTCAGGATCTAACGACAGACCTTCAAGCTCATTTCTCTCTATTTTCTTTTGAGACTTTACTTGACTCGAATCAATCTGCAAAAGTTCATACTTGTGTTTAAAGGTAGAAACTACGCTCTCAATAGAAGTATCAAAACAAATAAACTTCAAGATTTCAAAGAACGAAAGATAATAATTCTTATCAAAACTTATATAGTTGACCCCTTTGGGTATCCGTAGCTCTGCTAAAGAACTTTCCTGCTCCCATAATAGAATAAAAAGTTCATCAAGCTCCTTAGTGTTTACGTTTTCTTTGGATGAATCGATAAAAGAAGCGAGGGAATCTTTAGAGATAATGTAAAGAGTGGCCTGCCTCTCTAAAATTTTTTCCTTTAAAGAAGAGGAAACAGCAATCGATGCGTCTTTTACTTCCTCTATAATTACTTTAATTCCAACCTTCTTAAGAGGAGCTTCAATAAGAGCAAGCTTATCCTTTTTATGTTTTTCATAAAGAAGACAACAGGTATAATTTTTTCCTTTAATATGTTGGGCGATAGCTTGAAGTTGCTTTTTAAACTCTGCTTGCATGAGGAGAGCTTGATAACGACTCCTAAAAGCAGAAGTTTTTCCAGCACTTTCTATAAAATCAATAATCCCTTCTCGAGAGTTGCACTCGAGCTTTAGCATAATATTACGTAGATGCGTTTCGACAGTACGAGGCGCAATAGATAAAAAATTCGCTATTGTCTTTTGAGTCCGACCCTGCAGAAGACACGTAATAATATCAACCTCTCGATGCGTGAATTTAATGCCTTCAATCAGTTGAAAAGACAGGGGATCATTTAGAAAAGAAGAATCATCAAAGTCAGTTCTCTGCATAGATGCCACGTATTTATCTTCTGCAATAAACTATAGCACAAATGCCCCCATAAGATATTCTTTATTTTTCCAGGTTAACTCACATCTACGGGATTTTCCCGTAGTCATTTCCTTACGGTTATTTCCTGGATGGGATTCCGTCAAATTATCACACATGATCAAGCTGTTGCTGCAAAGAACCAAAAGTTTTGAGCAGGACAAAATAAGAAGGTCGCGGTGATCTTCTTATTAAGACCTGAAAGAGGCGGCTACCTCTCTCAGGTTTGTCAATAAACACCTATGACAATGGAGATTATAATGATTGCCCAAAATACAAACAAGATTAAAAGGCAAAAGATCGCTTTAACATCACTTGCTTTCTTAATGCTGGGTTCTTCATCCTTGAAAGCATCAGATACCTTTGATGACGATCTTGTAAAGAAAACCCCATATACAGTTCTTCATCAAGAAACACAAAAAGATCAACAATACAACATCGTGGGGGTAGCTTTATTTTCAGGAACAGATCCCATTAGTTCTCTCATTAAAGTAGTAACACGTAGTAAGATTTCACACGTAGGAATTATCTTGGCTGATGCGAATGATGAGAATAAGTGGTACTGCTTTGAATCAACAGGGTCTGCAAGCGAGGTTCTTCAAGGAAAATACCCTCATGTACGTACAACAGCTTGGGATAAAGTCGTGACTGAATACGATGGGAAGATAAGCTACAGACTCCTTGTATTTGAAGATCGAGATCGAACAGATACAAGACTTGTTACAGGATTTGTAGAAGATTATAATCATAAATCCTATACAAAGAATCCTCTTAGATTGCTTAAAGCTCTCTTTAAAGTAAATACAGAGTCTAGATCGAAGTGCTTAAAAACTGCTTTTTGTAGCGAGCTAACATCTAAAATGCTTATGGATATGGGTGTCATGGATAAAGGGATTGCTGGTAATTATATTCCAAAGGACTTTACCAGTAAAAAAAGCATCACCTTGACACCAGGAATCACCCTAACGCCTGAGTTCAAAGTGAATAAGAAAAAAGCTTTTAAGGAATAACCCCTTACCAAGGATAATCTAAGAAGCACGAACTAAAAAGAGAAGGAAGAGCCAACACTTTTCCTTTTCTTTTTTAAACAAAACAAACTTGATTGATTACTTTATAAAGCATAAAATCAAGGGATAAATCTTGTTACAAATTAAAAGTTTACAACCTCGTTTTGAAGATCATCTTTTATACTAAAAGCTTAAGCTTTTTTTGAATCTTAACTATATGAAGAGAATCCTCCGGAAAGTGGGTTTTTACTATTACTAGAGCCTGCCTTAAGTATTTTATAGCTTGGGTTTTATATTCTTGAGATTGAGGTACATCTTTTTTATTCAAGGATTGTAGTGATTTTTGCAGATATAATTCGGCTAAATATTCTAAAGATAGATAACTTTCAGGATGCTTCTCTTGTTTAAATATTTTTAAGGCTTTTTTAAGAAGATCCTCAGCTATTTTTGTCTCTCCTTGAGCACAATAAACTGCTCCTAAATCTCTTAAAATACGGGCAGTATTAATATGTTCTATACCATAAACTTTTTCATAACTTGAAAAGCTTTTCTGCAGTAAGCTTTTTGCATTATTATAATCTCCTAAATCTCTATAAATATTTGCATAAAATGTTAAAGCACGTGCTACCTCAATACAATCATCGGCTAAGTGCTGCTTGTAAATTAAAAGACTTTCCTCAATCAAAGATTTTGCTTGTTTAAGATGACCAAGCCCCCTATTAACCATGCTTAGGTAGGCTAAAGCCCAAGCCACAGCAACATGATTCTGAGGAAGATATTTTTTATAAATTGTTAAACTTTCCTTGAAATAATTTTCTGCTTTCTCGTAATAGCCTAACTCATTATAAAGTTTTCCTAAGCGCGCTAAAAATCGTGCGATTTCCACCTGATGACCGGAAAGGTAATTTTGATATATTCTAAGGCCTTTTTCAAAGTTAAATTCTGCCTTCTCATAAAAACCCAAATCACTTTCAACATTTCCCAAGTTTGCAAAAGCCCACCCTATTGCTACATAATTTTGGGGTAAATACTTAGTATAAAGCTTTAAACCTTGCTCGAACAAAATTTTAGCCTTCTTGTAATCTCCCAAGTATCTATTCGCAACCCCTAAATATATGAGAACATCAGCAATCCCAGCATATTTATCTGGAACATATTTTTTATATATTGCCAAACTTTCTTCGAGTAATTTTCTGGCCTTTTCGTAATCATCTAATTCAGCGCAAAGAATACCTTGAAGCCCTAAAGCTCGAGCAATTTCAGCTTTATTATCGGGAGCATATATTTTAAATTTTTGTAACGCTTGTTCGGTTACAGTTTTAGCTTTTACATAATGCCCTAAATCCCAATAGGAATATGCTAAATAAACTAAAATTTTGGCAAATGTAGAGGAATTTTCTAGTGGTGTTGTTCTTAAATTATTAAGCCCTTCCTCAAGCTTACTTTTCGCTTTATTATAATCTCCTAAGGAGTAATAAAGATATCCTAATTTACCTTCTATTACTCCCTTAACAGCGCTACTTAATAAGTTACTATAATTTAAGAATTTTTCATAATGAGGCACTAAGAGTTTCCTTTTTGAAAAATCCTCTTTGTCTATTAATTGATCAAGGTAACTCTCTAAACGTGAAGAAATTACCTGAAGTAATGGACTCTCTTTTCTTAATCCTAATGTTTTTGTGAGGTAAGTAAGGCTTATTTCTTGAGTGCTTCGATGAATTGAAAAGTTTGAAGTTAAATTTGTGGAACCTATTTCATGAGTGATAAGTGAGTACTTTTTAAGATGATAGATAAAGTTGTCGACAATAACACTCCCTTTATAAGCATCTAATAAATCTTTTGGGATATTTTGAGAATCTAAAAGGCTTATGATTAACAAAAGATCTGCAAAATCTTTGTGTGCTTCAAGCAATTGTTTTAATGATAAAGTGATAATACTATACCGAGACTTTGTATAATCACTTGCTTCTTTCAAGACATTTTCTTGGATCTCTGCGAAAGCATTATTATTTTCTTTCAGATATTCTAAGTATTGCTCATATTTGACATTTGTCATCCTTAAGTAATGACCAGCAACAGAGATATCTAAAGGAAAAGGTGGGAGATCCGCTAAAAATTTCTCCGCTTGCTGTTTTTCAACTGAGGTCGATATATTTTTATTACCATTGCTCATAATTTTTACAAAAAGAGCCAATTTTTCTTGAGGCGATAATTCATCTATATAAAGATATTTATCAACATAATTGTTACTGACAATATTATTATCTCGTGTAGTAACAATAACTTTTCCTTGCCCCCAAACATCTGGATTATAGGGAAAATACTTTTGGATATCTGCAAACTTTTCAATATTATCATAAAGCAAAAGCCAACCAGAATATGCCCTCAACATTTCTGTTGCAAACAAGAAAACCTTCTCTCCTCTTTCTTGCGCATCTTTAATTTCTTCTATCTCTTTCAAAATTTTCTTTTGCTCTTCTGTTCGCGCTAGAGCATAGGCTAAATTTTCAAAAGAATTTCTCAGACTTTCTTTTGTCTCAGCATTGATTTCCCAAACAACAGATGATTTTTGAGACTGAGCATATTGGCGCGCAAGCGTTGTTTTTCCCGCACCTCCTATCCCCACAAGCGCAACTGTCTGGATGCTTCTATTTTCTTTTAAACTCTCCTCTATTTGAGCCATAAAGTAAGGTCGCATAAGAAGGCTATTATCTGTTGGCACAGATAAATTATAATGAATGGTCGATTCTCTCTGATTCTTGTTGTCTTTTTTAACCTCATCTCCATTAAATGCTAATAAGAAAGCACTAATAACACCCAAGCTAGCAACTGCGCTTAAAAAGATAGTCTTTTTCTTTCTTATAAGAAAAGTTTTTACCCTATTTTCTGATCTCTTTTTGTGTGAAGGACTATTTTTTTCTAACTTTACATAAGAATAATAGCTTTCAGCATTATTATGAATTATTTCATATTGTATTCTAAATTCAGAAATTGTTTTCTCAAGATCAATTTGAGGTAATATTTTTTTTAAAAGTTCAAAGAGAGAAAGATAATACGCTTTTGGCTCCTTAAAATCGACATAGCTAATATTTGGAATTTCATAAGGAATATCTGAGAGAATTTCTTTTTCTTGCAACAAAAAGACAACAGAACCTGGACGCTCAAGAGCTTGCTTAGTAAGAAGAGAAATTTCTTGATTTGCCTCCTTATCACCTGCGCACAAGCCAGATATCAAATTTTCAGAAGTTACATAAAAAATATGTTCAATAAATTGTGAGTCATCTTCCTTATCATAAAGAGTAAAAAGCTTACCTTCCTCTAAAGCCTGCCTATATGTTTTAATCCCTACAAGATTTAAATATTTTTCAAATTGATCAACAAATAATGCTTTATTCTCTTGTTTGTGCGCGTAAATAATCATGCAAGCATGAGAATTTTTGTTTTTAAGCCCTGAGATCGCTTGTAAACACTTTTTAAAATCTGCCTCAAGTAATAAATTTAAATAGTGTTGCTCTATAATTAAAAACTGATCAGATTTCTCAACAAAATTTCGGAGATCTTCTTTAGAGGTACACTCTAATTTCCGCATAATATTATATTTATGTGTTTCAATAGTCTTTTCATTAATGGATAAAATATGAGTGATTGTTTTGTAAGGTGCACCACTGAGGAGACAAGCAATAATATCAATTTCTCGAGGCGTAAAATTCACCCCACTGATGGTTAGGGATTTAGAGTATAGCAGGTTCAACCTCATTCAAGAGTAGTTGCACAACAATTATGTAAACTACCATGTTACAGTAAAATTATCTTCCCTTTAAACAATGAATAAAATCTATGATAATTTAAATTCTTTGCCATTATACTTATGTTAAGTTCTTAAGATGTAAGTTAATTCTTGATATAAAAGGCGAACCCTTAAAATAATGAGATTTAGCAATTTCTAAAGCTTGATTTAAATAATTGATAGCTTGCTGCTTATATCTTTGAGCATATTTTGTATTCTCTATATTAATATTTTGAAGAGATTTCTTCATATATAAATCTGCTAGAATTTCTAGTGCTTTTGATATTTTAGGGTGTTTTAGCTTTTCCAAAATCTTTAAACCTTTGTTGACAGTAATTTCTGAAATATCGAATTGCTGTTCTAAAGCATATACTTCTCCCAGACTTATTAAAAGATAAGCTGTTTCTATATGTTCTTGCCCATAAGTTTTTTCATAAATGGGGAGAAGGTTTTCAAATAAAGTTCTTGCCTTACTGTAGTTTCCTTCTTCTTTATCAATATTCCCAAGGTACATTTTAGCCCATAGTACTCCCACATGATTGTCAGAAAAATGTTTCTTATAAAGATTAAGACTGCGTTTGAGTAATGTTCTTGCTTTTTGGTAATCAGCTAATTCTAAATATAATTTTCCCAAATAACCTGAACATTGTGCTCCGCCTATTGAATTTTCAGAAAGATTTTTTTTAAATATATCCATACTTTTTTCTAAATTTAGTTTTGCTTTGTTATAATCTCCATATTCACTATATATATCTCCTACATGGGCTAAAGCCCAAGCAACGTCATTATTATTTTCATTAAAATGTTTATTATAAAGGGTAATACCTTGATTAAAAAGGTCTAAAGCTCTTTTATAATCTCCCAATTCTCTATGGGCGATTCCTAAATAAGCTAATGCTCTGGAAATACCTAAAGGATTTTCTAATGGTTGATTTTTGTAAATATTAAGACTTTTCTCTAGAAAACTTTTAGCATTTTTTAAATCCCCAAGATTTATGTAAACGGTGCCTAAATAAGTGTAAATATTAGTTAAATATATTGAAGCTTGGGTAGCATCAATATCATGATTAGCAACATATCTAGTATAAGTATTAAGGCTTTGTTCAAGTAAGATTTTTGCTTTTTCAAAATTTCCTAAATTTCTATAAACTACCCCCAGGTATATTAAAGCTCGAACAATAACAAAATCATTTTTTGAATGTGAATGAAAAATTTTTAAACTTTCTTGAAGGGTATTTTTAGCTGCTTGATAATCATTGAGCTCTCTATAGACAAATCCAAGATATACTAAAGATTGACCAATCAGAGCATAATTTTTCTTCTCTTGTTTGTATAAACTCGAAGTACCTTCCTCAAGTAGAGCTCTAGCCTTTTTATAGTATTGTGTATGGGTATAGAGACCGCCTAAATTGCTTTTTATGGTATATACCATATCTTCTTTTAATAGCTCATTGTGAGATAACAATGATTCACAATGAATGGTTAAGATTTTAATTTTAGACAGAGCTTCTTTTTCTATTATTTTTGCTATGTATTTTTCTAAGGATTGTATAATAGGAAAGATCTTCTTTTTATCTGTTTTTAACTTTAAGATTTTTATTAACTGATTTAAACAGATTGCTTGAGTGCTTTTATGAATTGTGAAAGTCGAGCTTTTCTTAAAATAGATATTAGAATCTTCAGTAATAAAAGAATATTTTTTTAAGTTGTAAATAAAGCTGTCAACAATAATATTGCTTTTATAAATTTCTAGTAGATCTCTTGGAATCTCGTGACTATTTAGAAGACAGATAAATAATAAGAGTTCTACGAAATCCTTATGCGTTTCTATGAGCTGGTTTAATGATACGGTAATAATACCATGCCTTGTTTTCGTATAATCACTCGCTTCTTTTAAAACATCCTTTCCTAGATTTTCAAAATCTTTGTTGTATTCTTTTAAATATTCCACATATTTACTATAGGGAATATTTGTCGTTTTCAAATAATAAGCGGCGACTGAGACATCTAAAGGAAAGGGAGGAATATTTTCTAAAAACTTTTCCGTTTGCTTTTCCTGAGCCACAGTAAATTTATTCTTATTTCGATTATTCATAATTTGGGTAAAAAGAACTAGCCTTTCTTTGGGAGATAATTCACCAAGAAGAAGACTATTATGGATGTGATTATTATTGATGATGTTATTATCACGCGTCGTAATAAGAATTTTTCCTTGTCCCCAAGCATCTGAATCATACGGAAAGTACTTTTGAATATCGGCAAACTTCTCAACATTATCATAAATCAAAAGCCAACCAGAGTGCGATTTCAATCTCCCCATCACAAATTGAAGAAACTTTTCTTCTCTTGCTTTAGCGTCTTTAGTCTCCTGAAGCTCTCTCAGGATCTTTTTTTCATCTTCTGTTTTAACCAAAGCATAGGCTAAACTTTCAAATGAATTCCTCAAACTCTCTTTGGTCTCAGCATTAATCTCCCACATCACAGAAGATTTTTGAGCGCGCGCATATTGTCGAGCGAGCGTTGTTTTTCCAGCACCTCCAACCCCCACAAGTGCAACTGTTCGTATGTCTTTTTGATCTTTTAAGGCCTTGTCTATCTCAGCAATAAGCAATGGGCGCTGAAGAAATACTGATTCTTTTGGAACCACTAAATCAGAATGAATTGTTTGGGTTATGGGTGCAGTTCTTTGAGAATTAACATGCTGCCTAGTCCTATCTCCTTGCACTTCTTTAAAGGATATAATACCAAACGCTAAAACAATGATTATTAGAGCACTTGTAATAAACCTCTTTATATTTACTGATAAAATATATGGCTTGAGATCAGACAAGATAGTTTTGTTTTCAAGGCTTAACGATAAACCTTCAAGGTCATTTCTTTTTACCTTTGAATCTAGTTGGGAAGAATCAGCCTGCAACAGCTCGTATTTTTTCTTAAAAGAAGAAACAAAGTTATCTAGAGAGATGTTAAAGAATATATTTTTCAAGATTTCAAAGAATGAGAGATAATAGTTCTCATAAAGGTTGATATACTTGACTCCTTTAATCTTAGGTAAAACTTCTAAAAGGCTTTCTTGCTCCCATAAAAGAACAATAAGTTCATCAAGCTCTTTAATGTTTAAGTTTTCTTCGGATGAATCGATAAAAGAAACGAGGGTATCTTTAGAAGTAACATATAAAATAGGCTGCTTTTCTAGCGTCGTTTTATTGAGGTAAAAGTCAATAATAGACTTACTTTTTTCTACTTTTTCTCTGGATGTTTTAATGCCAACCTTTTTGAGATGTTCGTCCAGCTTCTGAATAAGAGCAATTTCGTCTCCTTGGCTTTTCTCAGAAAGAAAACGGCACGCATAACTTTCCCCTTTAATATGTTGGGCGATAGCTTGAAGTTGTTTTTCAAACTCTGCTTGAATGAGGAGTGCTTGATAACGACTCCTAAAAGCAGAAGATTGACCTGCATTCTCTACATAATCAATGATACTTTCTCGGGAATTGCACTCGAGCTTTAGCATAATATTACGTAGATGCGTTTCGACAGTGCGAGGCGCAATAGATAAAAAATTCGCTATCGTCTTTTGGGTCCGACCTTGCAAAAGACACGCTATAATATCAATTTCTCGGTGAGTGAATCTGATGCTTTCAATGAATTGAAACGGTTGAAAATCATTTAAAAAAGAAGAGCCAAAGTCATTTTCTTGCATAAATGCCACTTACTTATCTTCTGCAATAAACTATAGCACAAACGCATACACATAAAATTCTTTTATTTTTTATCCTAAGTCACATCTACGGGATTTTCCCGTAGTCATTTCCTTACGGTTATTTCCTGGATGGGATTCCGTCAAATTATCACACATGATCAAGCTGTTGCTGCAAAGAACCAAAAGTTTTGAGCAGGACAAAATAAGAAGGTCGCGGTGATCTTCTTATTAAGACCTGAAAGAGGCGGCTACCTCTCTCAGGTTTGTCAATAAACACCTATGACAATGGAGATTATAATGATTGCCCAAAATACAAACAAGATTAAAAGGCAAAAGATCGCTTTAACATCACTTGCTTTCTTAATGCTGGGTTGCTCTTCTATACCTTGTGCTTCTTCTGACTTAAAAGAGGAAAATAAAACAGGATACACTCAAAAATTAGCAAGCTACTCTAGAAAAGAACTTAGTAATTTCAACTTCGCAGCTGTAGATACCCCCAACAGCCTTGTCTCTCGAAGTCAGTATGACCTAAGTGGCGAAGAAATAGATTTTGACAAACTTAAGTCTGCCCAAAAATTGCTAAAAACAGGTAAAAGAGCAAAAAGTGTCGCGAATGCCTTAAAAATTCCTATGAATGTATTCAAGTCTCTAATAGATACTAGTAGTATGGCTGCTCCTGATCCAACAACAAAAACAATCCTTAAAGGCGTCGCCTCAGGTGTTCCATTTATTCTTGTACCAATAGAAACTGTAGCTAAACTTACTGGGAATTTAGGCATTAAAGCTGAGAAACACTTCGTTAGGACCCTTCCACCTGAAATAGCTATTCTCTATAGATTTACCCAATTTCAAGAGAAAATTGACAAATTCCAGTCTCGCCTAGATGCTGTTGAAAATAGAAGCAAGGCTTATTATAAAACAGGAAGTGTAGGTAAGAGCCTTGATGATGCACTAGATAAAGTTTTGCAAACTGACCGTGATGAGAAGTGGCAAAAAAGAGAGACTAAAGTCAAGACAGAACGGAAAGTATATTTAGCCAATCTTAAGACAACTTTAAAGACACAGATTAAGCAGCTTGAATCTTTCACCCAAGAGGGGGAAAAAGAAGCCCTTAAGCATGGAGATTTAAAAGGACGAACAAAAGAAAGTAGTATGTATTACCTTGATCTATTGAAAGATTTTCTTTCTAAGGTAGAAGAGGAAAAACATCGAAAGATAATTTAATAAATATTATTTTTTCGGTTAGAAAATTTCCTAATACAGAAAAGCTCCTATTGCATAATAGGAGCTTTTTTCACACAAATCGATAAGATAAGAACTGCCCAATTTATAGTGTATTTATGAAACTAGAGAAAAGATAAGTCCTTATCATTCAAAAGATCAACAGAAGGAATAGTTGTTCTTGTTGCATAGTAGGGACAATAAAAATAATCAAGTTACATACTTTTTGGGCCATTCAATTAGGGGAGCTTCTATTTGCTTCCAAATTCTTACTTGAAATATTGATATTCAGGAAATGGTATATAATGGTGGGCGATGAGGGATTTGAACCCCCGACCCTCTCGGTGTAAACGAGACGCTCTCCCGCTGAGCTAATCGCCCTGAACTGGCCACACCATACCTAAAACTTTCACGAGATGAAAGCAGAATATTACATTAAAATAATATTTTTACTCTTTCCCTAAGGGTTTTGGTATCTCACTCTCCAAAAAATACAGAACTACCTATGGCGGTATATAATGCTACTCACTTAAGCTACTCTGAGAAATAATACTTTCTTTCTTCATTTTATGCTCAAGAAAATCTCCTAAAGAGGTAACTCGTTTTGAGTCACTCATGTTTGCTTTATAAATATAATATAAATCGACAATAGGAACATTCAACTCAGGCAATATATTGACAAGATCAGAATTTTTAATACTCGGAAGTTCGCCTGAGATTTGAGCTATTCCAAGCCCCTCCTTTGCGGCATTTACCAATCCCTCTAAGCTATTAACCTTTAAATAAGGACGATCAATTAAATACGGTGCTGTTCCAAGTTCTAAAGCCCAAGACAAATGACCGTAAGGATTTAAAATATCATCTCCATAAGCCAACATTTGATGATCTTTTAGAGATTCTAATGTCTTTGGGGTGCCATGCTTCTCAAGGTAACAAGGACTTGCCCATAGACCGAGTTGAAAAGACTTAAGGTGACGTTGTATAAGATTAGGATGATGGGGAACCTTAGTGCAAATTGCAACATCCGCTTCAACAGCATTTATTTTCTCTGTAACACCAATAATGGTAATACGGACTTCTGAATGAAGTTCTAGATATTCTCGAAGATAGCTCATCAGCCAAGAAGCGCCCATATGGGGAGAGGTAACAATTTTCAGCTCTCCATAAGCATCATTATTTCTTAAACAGTGAATGATACGTTCTGCTTCATGTATAAAACTATGAGCAAAATTATAAAGTCTTTCCCCTTTTTCTGTCAGCATTAACCCTCTAGAAGTTCTTTTAAAAAGAGAAATTTTCTCTCGATATTCAAGAAGTTGAACCGAACGGCTTAATGCCGATTGACTTATATGAAGAACTTTAGACGCTTTGCTGAAGCTACCAGCCTTAGCCACGACATAAAATATCCTTAATTTTTCCAAATCCATGATGCCACCCTATAGTTAATTGTTGTTATGTAGAATCGGACAAATTGTAATTTAGGGCGGTGTTATAAGGTGATTTCTTCAACAAGTCAAACTGAGAGATAAAAAAATAAAGAAGATGGGCTTTAAAAGTTAGATTTTAAAATTAATAATTTTCAATATGTTAAATCTTACCTATGCATTCATTTCATAGGAAACGCTACTTAAGTATGATTAAATTATATTTGAAGTTGTTAAGTCATATTAATAATTTTAAGAAGCCGAGTTGAATTAAAGTTATTTAATTTAACTCAGTATTGTCGTGAAGTTTTTTCTGACTAATAAAAGCTTTACGTCTCCCTGTCAACTTGGTCAGAAGATAAAATCTTCTGACCCCTTTGATAAAAAACTTAGCTGTTAACTGTCACAAGACCTTTTTCTTCTAAAAGAACCTTCAATTCTCCAGATTCATACATTTCTCGAACAATATCTGCCCCCCCAATAAACTCACCTTGAATATAAAGTTGTGGGATGGTTGGCCAATTTGTAAAATCTTTTATTCCTTGGCGAATTTCTGGATCTTCAAGTACATTCACGTCATGAAATTCTGCCCCTAAACGGCTCAAAATCTGAGCAACACCCCCTGAGAAACCGCAAAGAGGCGCTCTCTTGGTTCCCTTCATATACAAAACGATGGGATATGTTTTAAGGTGTTCTTGAATGATTTCAAAAATAACGGTCATCTATTACTCCTTTATGCGGAATGTGGTACTTGTGTTTTAAGACTTAAAGCATGAAGTTCAGCGCCCATTCGCCCCTGAAGTGCTTTATAAACCATTTGATGCTGTTGTATCTTTGTTTTTCCTTCAAAGGAGGATGCTATCACAATTGCAGCATAATGATCTTGGTCTGCAACAAGCGATTTTAATTGCACATCAGCGTCAGGAATCCCTTGTTTAATTAAATGAATAATATCTTCAGCAGGCATAGGCATTGAATATTCTCTTCCTAATAATAAAACTTGCGAAAAAACTAACGCTTTCCCTTCCAAAATGCAAGACATGTCGATTAGATGATTTAAGAAGAAACCATAATAATATTGTTTCATGCAATCAATATAATTACCTAAAAAACCTCATAAAAATTAATCATTTATTAAGTAAAAAAAAGAAAATAAATAAAAAAAACTTATATTTTCAAATGCTTAAATATTTATTTGATATTTTTTTTCGTCGTTTACCGCTTTTTAATCAAATTCCTTTTTAATTAAAGTAGACAGCAAAAAGTAAAACAGCAACCCACGTTTAGGCTTGCTATAAAACAAGGGAGATAATGATGAGAGAAAGTATACAGCATGTCATAGATAATGTCCGCCCTCCACGCGTACAAATCACTTATGATGTTGAAATTGGTAATGCGGTTGAATCGCGAGAACTACCATTTGTTCTTGGATTAATGGCTGATTTATCAGGTGCTTCTGAAGTCGCACGCCCTCCCCTAAAAGAACGTAAATTCGTCGATATCGCAAGCGACATGATCCCAGATGTCATGGCTGCCATCCGCCCAAGAGTAAACATTCTCGTCCCAAATAAATTAGGGGGCGATGCTAAAGAAATGAATGTTGATTTAACATTTCTTACAATGGATGATTTTGAACCGCTTCAAATTGTTGGCCAAACCCCTGTTCTTAATGATCTTTATACAACAAGAACTCGACTTAATGATTTGCTTGGAAAGCTAGAAGGCAACGAAGCCTTAAATAAGGCTATGGATGAAATTATGACCAACAAAGGGACAAACACAGATGTCCCAAGTTTGGTTCAATCAACGCAGATGGTCAGAGATTCTTCTCAAGAAAACTACGCTGGCGTCTTAATTAATGAATTTATCACGCTTGTCAGTAAAACAGATAAAATGCCTGCAGATTGTGTTGCCTTAGTTCAACAAAGAATTGCTGAACTTGACATAACGGTTGGCTCTCAACTTAACGAAATTTTGCACCACCCAGATTACCAAAAACTTGAAGGGAGTTGGAGGGGCTTATGGCTTTTAATGACAACAACAACGCAAAACGCTCACATTAAGATTCGTCTTCTTAATGTCACGAAGACAGAACTTATTCTCGACTTAGAAAAAGCTTGTGAATTTGACCAAAGCCAGTTGTTTAAGAAGGTTTACGAAGAAGAATATGGCACTTTTGGCGGTTCACCATACTCTTTCTTAATGGGTGATTTTGAGTTTGGCCGCAATCCACAAGAGACTGAATTATTAACAAAAATTTCTCAAGTTGCTGCTGCTGCTCACGCTCCATTCATTGCAGCCGCAAACCCTAACTTATTTGACCTTATTAGTTTTTCCGAATTAGGTCACCCAAGAGATTTATCTCGCATTTTTGACTCAACAGAGCTTGGAAAGTGGGCATCATTCCGCGAAACTGAAGATTCACGTTATGTAGCTCTCACCCTCCCCCATATCTTAATGCGCCTTCCTTATGGAGGTGAGAACGGTCAAATGGTAATGGGGCTGAACTTTATTGAAGATGTTGATGGAACTGACAACTCTAAATTCTGCTGGGGAAGCTCAGCTTGGGGACTCGCTCAAAGAATTCTTCATGCCGCAACAGAGTATGGCTGGCCAGCTGCGATCCGTGGCGTTGAAGGCGGCGGTATGGTTGAGGATCTTCCTTACTATACTTTCAAGACAACCGATGGCGATGTCGCACTTAAATGCCCCACAGAGATCTCTATTACAGATCGTCGCGAGAAAGAGTTGAGTGACCTTGGATTTATTGGTCTGGTTCATTGTAAAAACCGAGATTATGCAGCCTTCTTTGGCTCACAAACTTGCCAGAAACCGAAGCTTTACAACTTAGATGAAGCAAACTCAAATGCGCGACTCTCTGCAAGATTGTCTTATATTTTGGCGGCCTCACGCTTTGCGCACTACATTAAGGTCATTATGCGCGATAAGGTTGGTAGCTTTATGTCTCGAGCAGATGTAGAGACCTATCTCAATAACTGGATTGCCTCATATGTGCTCCTCACTGATGAAGCAAGTCAACCCGTAAAAGCACGTTACCCGCTTCGTGAAGCTCGAGTCGATGTCTATGACGTTCCTGGACAACCTGGAAGCTATAGAGCTGTCGTCTTCTTAAGGCCTCACTTTCAAATGGAAGACTTAACGGCATCCATTCGTCTTGTGGCTGCCTTACCAAAACGGGCTGCGGGCTGAGAATAAACAGGAATATAAACGAAAAAATAGAAAGAAATTATAGGAGGTAACAATGTCAACTGGAATAGGAAACTTCTCAAGCATTTCAGCATCTGCAGAGAACTGGGCTAGAGGTGCGACTCAACCCGATCAAATGGTCCCTTCAGAAGCTTATCGTAATGTAACGGCAACGCCAGAATTTATGATTAAGATCGATGGTGTCGATACGAAATCAACTTTAGAGAATTTTACAGACCATGTGCAATTATTCCATTTTAATTATCGGATTAGCCGCCTTACAAACCCTAACGCTGCTGATCAACTTTACACATCAGCCCGCGTTGTCATTGAAGACCCCGTGATGGTCATCCCTAATGGTAATTTTGCACCTATCATTCTCAATAAGCTGATGAAAGGTGATAAAATTGAGACGATCCACATTGCACGCTTAGCCAACATTGCTCAAATAAATGTGGTTGTTCAAGAATTAACATTTACCAATAACTACTTCCAAACGTACGAACCAAAGTATGATACGGTTGTTGTTACTTTTAGACCGGCCACTATTGAGAATAAAATCAATAGTTACGATCAAGGCGGTACAAATACGGGTTCAACTTCTGTGAAGTTTGACTTCACTACAGGACAATTAGTATAAGTAAGTAATGAGTAAACGTCAAAATTTAGACCAACCGACGAGACAAACAGGGGCGCTAGCGCCTCTGTTTGATCGTTTAACGGATCTAGAGCCTCATTTAACTTCAGAACCCAGTTCTTATCAAATTCTCGATCCTTTAGCCTTGAGAGAATCTGTCCAGCGCGAGCTTGAAATGATTCTTAACACACGCCCAACTGTGCTACGATCGCCTGAAGATGGTCACGGAGAATTTATTTCAGATTTCGCTCTTCCCCAATTTTTTGGGCTCAGAGATTTCTCATGGTTTGATGGAGCAAGTGACCTGGGAAGACGTACCATTGGAATTGAAATCGAACGCGTTGTTACCTACTATGAACCTCGTCTTAAAAATGTAAAAGTATCCGTCAATAAGCATCCTACAGATCCACTATCTCTTGTGGCAGAGGTGACAGGTAATCTTAAAATTGGTAAAGTCCTCGAACGTTTTACTTTTCCCATCACGATTCAAAACTTACTTCAACGAGATCAGCTATAATTTATCAGTTTATCAAGAAACGATAACAATATTTTAAAAATAATCTTTTTTCTGTTAAAGTGGCAGAAGAAGGTAACAATTCATTATGAGCCTATTTTCTCTTAAATCAAATTTCCAACCTGCCGGCGATCAGCCTGAGGCTATCCAGCAATTGCTCCTGGGGCTTCAAAAAAACGAACGCAATCAAGTGCTTCTTGGCGTTACTGGATCAGGTAAGACTTTTACGATGGCTCATGTCATTGCTAAAAGCAGTCGTCCTGCGCTTGTCCTTGCCCCCAATAAAACTCTTGCAGCTCAATTATATGGAGAAATGAAAGAATTTTTCCCTGACAATGCTGTTGAATATTTTGTTTCTTATTACGATTATTATCAACCTGAAGCTTATGTTCCCCGGTCAGATACTTATATTGAAAAAGAAGCAACAATTAACGAACAAATTGATCGGATGCGCCATTCTGCGACAAGAGCTCTGCTCGAAAGGCGCGATGTCATTATTGTCGCAAGCGTTTCCTGTATTTATGGTATAGGCGCTGTCGAAGATTATGGAAAAATGATTATAACGCTTCGCCTCAATGAAACCGTTGACCAGCGAAGTTTATTACAAAACCTTGTGCAACTTCAATATAAGCGAAACGATATCAATTTTCAGCGCGGAACTTTTCGAGTCAGCGGTGATACACTTGAAATATTTCCCTCTCACCTCGAAGATCGAGCCTGGCGACTTTCTTTATTTGGAGATGAAATTGAAGAGATCCATGAAATCGACCCTCTTACAGGCGAGAAGATCAGCCCTCTTTCAGAAATACGTATCTTTGCAAATAGTCACTATGTCACACCTAAACCCACCATTATGCAAGCAATCAAGAAGATCCAAGGAGAATTGAAAGAACGGCTGACTGAGTTTGAACAACAAGGAAAACTGCTGGAAGCTCAACGAATAAGAGAAAGAACAACCTTTGACCTTGAAATGCTTGAAACAACAGGTTTCTGTTCAGGAATTGAAAATTATTCACGCTACCTTACAGGCCGCCAGCCTGGCGAACCACCCCCAACTCTTTTTGAATACTTACCCCCTGACGCCCTCTTGATCGTTGATGAAAGTCACGTTGCAATTCCTCAGTTAAAAGGGATGTATCGAGGAGACTCAGTTCGAAAAGGAACCTTAGCAGAATACGGCTTTCGCCTTCCCTCTTGTCGCGATAATCGTCCCTTAAAATTTGAAGAATGGGAGGGAATGCGTCCTCAAACGGTCTTTGTCTCAGCCACTCCAGGTCCCTGGGAGCTTGAACAAACCCAAGGCATCTTTACTGAGCAAATCATTCGTCCAACAGGCCTTATCGATCCTATTTGCATTATCAGACCGACAACGCATCAAGTAGATGACCTTATTTCAGAATGTGTCGAGGTTACTAAAAAAGGGTATCGTGCTCTCGTCACAACCCTAACAAAAAAAATGGCTGAAGCCTTAGCCGAATATCTTAACGAGGCCGGCGTTAAAGCACGTTATTTACACTCTGACATCGATACCCTTGAACGCATTGAAATTATCCGTGATTTGCGCTTAGGCATCTTTGATGTGCTCATAGGAATCAACCTTCTCCGGGAAGGATTAGATATCCCAGAATGTGCCTTAGTTGCCATTTTAGACGCTGATAAAGAAGGATACTTAAGATCGAGAACCTCTCTGATTCAGACCATTGGCCGTGCAGCACGTAATGTCGAAGGCCGTGCGATTTTATATGCTGATACCATGACTGGCTCTTTAATAGCAGCCCTTGAAGAAAGCGCGCGTCGTCGCGAAAAACAGCAAGCTTACAATGCACAACACGGAATCACCCCTGAAAGCGTTAAAAAATCAATTGGCAACGTTTTGTCCAGCGTTTACGAACGAGATCATACCACCATCACTTTACGTGAGGACACACAACATCTTGTGGGTAAAGATCTTGAAAAATATAAAAAAGAGCTTGAAAAAAGAATGCTTCTCAATGCGGCTAATCTTGAGTTTGAAGAGGCTGCTCGCTTGAGAGACGAGCTTCGCACCCTGGAAGCTCGCCAATTAGAATTAACCCAGCTTTAACTTTTCATTCTGACTGAGTAGAAGAATCTTCAATACTATTAATTTGATCGCCACTTGAAAGGGTTGGGGCCTGACTTTTGCTGGAGGATAAAACTTTGCTCGTGCCAGGAGCTGAAAAGCTCGCGCTTCTTCCTCGTCCTTCAAACATTTCTCTCTTTGCTGTAATCCCAGAAATCTCTTGCGAAGATGAAGAACTATAATCTTCCTTTTCTGCTGATTTTGATTTTTTTGTAGTTACTTTAGTTTCTTTATCTTTTCTAGGAGATAAGGGACTTTTAGCTCTAGCCTTTAAATCTTCTTTGGTACTTTGAGTTTGGCCTTCTGAGGTTAATTTCTTCCAATTTGCGGAAGTTGGTTCATCACTGTAAGTACTGGGGCTTGCAAAACTAAAACTTCTTCCTCGTGTTTCAGGAGACGTATGGGGGCTTATTCCGCTACTTAAGGGAGGACTCGATGAAAGTTTAACTTTCTTAATATCTTTCACGCTAACCCCTAATAGTCGTTGTTTTGTAGGACTTATAGCCACATTACTTTTTTTATCCTTCTTCTTGTCTTTCTTAGATTTAGAAGCATCTTTCTTAACTTTTTTCGATGGTGTTTCTTCTTCTGTTGCTGATGAAGAAGATAGTAATGTTAAAACTTTTTCATCTGATATTAAAATTTCTTCATCTTGTATTAAATCTGTCCTTTGAGAAGCCACTGTTCTGCCGAGTGAAGCTATTGTTTCATAAGGTACCAGCGCACCTCTTAATGTTGTTGGTTTATCAGTAATTAATGTTTTGAGTTTCGCATAATACCGAGTCCACTGCCTTTTTTGAGATTCAGATAATTTTGGTACTGATAGATTTTGGGTTTTATCTCTTCCTACTTCTAAAATAGTTAACCAGAATTGACCTATAGATTCTTTAGATACATTGAGAATTTCATAATGATATGTTGCAGTCTTTGGATCCTTCATTTTTAGGATTGGTTTTTCATTTAACTGTATAGTGTATACTTTCAACTTTGAGATCTCTTCTAGAATTTGATTTCTTGCTTCTAAAAAAACGGTAAAACTCTCTTGACAGTAACTTGATCTGTGTAAACCTACTGAATCTTTACTTAAAGCTCTTATAGCTTGATCTTGAATTTTCGTAAGCAAATCAACTTCTACAATTGGTTTTTTAGGAAAATCATCTGGAAAAACAATATTATCTTTTGAAGAACTAGTTAAAGGATTCGCTTTTTTAGTTTTAGGTTCTTCTGAAAATTCTTGATCCGATGCAAAAATTTTAGGCGTATTCATGCTTATTAAAAATCCTAGAACAACGCTTATTATCTCTTTTTTCCTTAAATACATTTTTTTCTCCTTTATTATTTTTATCTGGATAATGGTCAAATTTTAATGATTTGTAGCATATAATTCCCTTAATGGAAAATTGAAAGGGTTTATAAACACAGTATAATTTTTAAAAAATGAGACATAATATATTTTAGCCATAAGGGAAAGATTCTAGCTATTTAAACTAGCCATCAGGCTAAAATAAAAATATTAATCATATAATTAACAAATGAATATACTAAATAACAACCTTACAACAAAGATAGTTGAACAATATATTTACAAATACTTAATTATTTTACTTATTAAATATATTGATACTACTCATATCAATATTATTCCCTTAACGCTTTGATTTTTAAAAAGATATAAAAGTATTGACATGACTATTTTTATCCATAAAATGAAGTTCGTAAAAAAAGTTTGATCGAAAGGAGATCGCGTGTTTATTCAAACAGAAGAAACACCTAATCCAGCAACTCTTAAGTTCCTTCCTGGACGAACAGTCCTTGAAAGTGGAACTGCAGACTTTCCAACTAAAGAAAGTGCTGAAAAGTGTCTTTTTGCAAAGACTCTTTTCACAATTAATGGCATTGCAGGTGTCTTTTTTGGGTCTGACTTTATTACTCTGACAAAGCATGACCAATACGATTGGTTTGTCCTTAAACCTAAAGTTCTTGGCTTAATCATGGATTATTTTATGCACCATGAGAAAGTAGAAATAAACCAAGAAAACGTCCCTGTTTCTAGAGAGGAAGATACTGAGATCGTCAAAGAGATCAAAGAAATTCTCGATGGTCGTATTCGTCCCGCGGTGGCCATGGATGGTGGAGATATTGTTTTTAATCGTTTTGAGGATGGTGTTGTTTATCTTGAATTGCAGGGCTCATGCTCAGGCTGCCCAAGCTCAACTGCAACGCTTAAGACAGGAATTGAGAACATGTTAAAACATTATATTCCAGAAGTTCAAGAAGTTCGGGCTGTTAACTAGTTCCCTGACTTAATTATTTAACCAATTATTGAGAAAAAAATGACAAGAACCCCACAAAAAGCGTTCAAGCATTTCTTTGATCGTAGTTTTATCGTTGCCATAAGTGCTATGGTTGCCATTCTTTATGGTGTCACTCTTAGGTGGACACCTGAAACATTCTTTTTATCAGTCTCAACCATCGATCCTAATAAAAGCAAAATAAACTCCGCCCCATCGCAAAATAAGACATTTATGCTTACGAAGAAAATAAATCATTCGCGTGATCATGTTACTGAAGATGTTTTTGACAAATATTCACCAGTTATGCACAAAAAACCAACTTCCACTGAAATCCCGCGCGTCTTTGCAACTCATCTTCCTGTAGAACTTGGGATTGTTACCAATATAAAAAACAAGCAAGAAATGTTTGTTGCAACTTTGTTGCCACATATCTTGAAGTATAATGAGGATATTCTGGCAGATCGGACCTATCTCTCACGCTTAAAACGCATTGTTGATAATGGCAACTCTTTAAGTTTTGAACAACGTTTGTGGCTACAAGATCTCGCTAAACGATATAACATAAAACGTCTCTCCTTTGATGAACTTTTGAAGCGCGTTGACATCATTCCACCTTCTCTTGCATTAGCACAAGCCGTTGTTGAAAGCGGCTGGGGGGGTTGTAAATATGCCCGCAAGCAAAATTCCCCATTTGGTTTGATGAGGGATAAAACCCGTCTCTTGACATTTGACTCGTTAGATGACGGGGTTGGAACTTATATCAAGACACTCAATACGCATCCTGCCTACGATTCGTTACGCCGCATCCGCGCCCAACAACGTCAAGATGGGGTACATCCTTGCAGCCTAAAGCTTGCAGATGGGTTGATATATTACTCCACAAGGCGACAAGCTTATATACGCCAATTAAAGCAACTTATTGATCTTCATTCGCTTAAGAAATATGATCATGCCCGTTTCTCAACTGATTTGAGGTCTTGACAAACAACCTTATTCTCTTCTCTATAAAGAGAACTTAAAAAGAAGGTTTGTGCAGGCATGAAGCCGTTTTCCTCAGAATTTTTAAAAGAATCTCACGCCCGAGGTTTTATCCATCAAGGAACTGATTTAGAAGGGTTAGATCAGCTCCTTAATTCTCAAATTGTCGTTGCTTATCTTGGATTCGATGCAACCGCTAAAAGTTTACATGTTGGTAATCTTGTGCAAATCATGCGTCTCCGGCTTTTACAACGTTCAGGCCATAAACCAATTGTTCTTATGGGCGGCGGTACAACCCGTATTGGCGACCCCTCCGGCAAAGATGAAATGCGTCAAGTCCTTGACGAAACAAAAATCTCAGAAAATCTTGAAAGCATTAAAAAAATCTTTGCTAAATATCTCACCTTTGGAGATGGTCCAACAGATGCTATCATGGTGAATAATGCAGATTGGCTTAATGATCTCAATTATCTCGATTTTTTAAGAGATTATGGGCGTCATTTCTCAATTAATCGCATGCTGACGTTTGATAGCGTACGGCAACGTTTGGAAAGAGAACAATCCCTCAGCTTTCTTGAATTTAACTATATGATCTTGCAAGCTTTTGATTTCTTTGAACTCCATCGTCGTTATGGCATTAAGATGCAAATGGGGGGCGCAGATCAATGGGGCAACATTATAAGCGGCGTTGATCTGATCCGTCGTCTTACTCAACAAGAAGCTTTTGGTTTAACATCTCCACTCATTACCACAGCTTCAGGTGCTAAAATGGGGAAAACCGCACAAGGCGCTATTTGGCTTGAAGAAAGCTTATTGTCTCCTTACAACTTCTGGCAATATTGGCGCAATACAGCCGATCGTGATGTTGGCCGCTTTCTAAGGCTCTTTACAGATCTACCACTTCCAGAAATTGAACGACTTGAAAAACTTAAAGATGCAGAGATAAACGAAGCTAAAAAGATTCTAGCCGACGAAGCAACTCGACTTTGTCATGGAGAAAATGCTGTTTTGGATGCACGCAAAACGGCTAAAAATCTTTTTGAACATCCCGAAGGGAATATTTTAGATTCTGCTATTCCAACCGTCTTTATTGAAGAAAGTCTTCTTTCTCAAGGCCTTCCAGTTTACGAAGCTTTTCGTCTAGGTGGCCTTGCTGAAAGCAATGGTGAAGGGCGCCGACTTATTCGAGGCGGAGGCGCTCGCATAGATGATCAAAGCATTACAAACGAATCTCTCTTATTAAATTTAAACGATTTTAAGGACAAAGATTATCTTAAGCTTTCAGCGGGTAAGAAACGGCATGCTCTTTTGAAGCTTCAAAAAGTTTAAACAAATTGAGATTCCAGGGACACAACCTTGACATCACTATAATTCCAACGTTTAATTAAGAATAGAAACAATAAAGTAACTTAATAAAAGCAATGAAAATTCTTATCGCTATTAAACGGGTGGTTGATTACAACGTTAAAGTCCGTGTTAACCCTGACCAAACAGGGGTAGAGCTCAATAATCTTAAAATGAGCATGAATCCCTTTGACGAAATTGCCGTTGAAGAAGGCGTCAGGCTGCGTGAAGCAGGAACTGCCTCAGAACTTGTCACCATTTCTATCGGCTCGCCTGCTTGCCAAGACATTTTACGATCGGCAATGGCTTTAGGTGCCGACCGCAGTATTCTTGTTGAGACTGAACAATCTCTTGAACCATTGGCCGTTGCTCATGTGCTCAAATCAATTGCTGAACGCGAAAAACCCGACCTTATTATTTTAGGAAAACAAGCAATTGACGATGACTGTAATCAAACAGGACAAATGCTCGCAGGCCTTTTAGGATGGCCCCAAGGAACTTTTATTTCAGAACTAAAACTGGAAAGTGATCATGCTGTCGTTACACGGGAAGTCGATGGTGGCCTCGAAAAACTTCGACTTAAGCTCCCTGCTGTTATAACTACGGATCTTCGCTTAAATACCCCTCGTTATCCTAAACTTCCAAATATTATGAAAGCAAAACAAAAGCCTTTGGAAACGCTTAAAATCAGCGAGTTAGGAATTGATATTACATCGCGCCAACAAATCCTTAAAGTAAGTGAACCTGCAAAGCGTAAAGTGGGCATTAAAGTCAAAGATGTTCAAGACTTAGTTGAACACTTGATACAAGAAGCAAAGGTAATCTAGATGAACATTCTTGTTATTGCTGAACATGATAATCGGATCTTAAAACCTTCAACATTGAATACGATTGCCGCAGCTCAAAAAATTTCAACAACCATAGATCTTCTGGTAGCCGGCACTAAGATTGATTCTATTGTTCAAGAAGCAGCTTCTATCTCAGGTATTGAACGTATTCTTTATGCAGAACATCCTGCCCTTAGCCAAAATCTTGCTGAACCCCTGTCTGAGCTTATTGCAACGCTTGGTAAAAATTATACACACATTCTTGCGCCAGCCTCTGCGTTTGGAAAAAACTGCTTACCCCGTGCAGCTGCTCTTTTAGATGTTGCACAACTCTCAGATGTTATTGCGATTGAAACTCCAGACACTTTCATCCGGCCAATTTATGCAGGAAATGCTTTAGCAACCATAAAATCGACCGATTCCATTAAGGTTGCGACCATCAGGTCCACAGCATTTTCGCCTGCTGAAAAAGGAAAAAAACTAGCCCCGGTTGAAAAAATATCCCTCTCACTTTCGACAACTGAACTTTCTGCCTTTGTTGAGCGGATTGAAGTGCCTTCAGAACGCCCAGAATTGACCGCTGCGAGGATTGTTGTCTCTGGGGGAAGAGCTTTAGGAAGCAAAGAGAATTTCGCGCTTGTAGAGCAACTTGCGGACAAATTGAACGCCGCTATTGGTGCCTCTCGAGCCGCTGTTGATGCTGGCTTTGCGCCTAATGATTATCAAGTCGGCCAAACAGGGAAGGTTGTTGCGCCTGATCTCTATATCGCACTTGGAATATCCGGAGCAATTCAGCATTTAGCCGGCATGAAAGACAGTAAAGTGATTGTCGCAATCAACAAGGATGAAGAAGCCCCCATTTTTCAAGTCGCCGATTATGGCCTTGTTGGCGATATCTTCGAGCTTGTTCCTCAATTTATTTCACTCTTAGAAAACCAAAAAGCTTCTGGGAATGTCTAATCTATCGCTAAACTCTTAAAAACTTAAGATGACTCTTAAAAGCTTTTGGCGTAGATTATTAATAATAAAAAGTAAGGCTAGATAATGACTACTGAACTCTCTAATCTCCCGTTTGAAGAAGCTATGCGTGAGCTTGAAAGCATCGTTCGCAAGCTTGAAGAAGGCCGCCTTCCTCTCGATGAAGCTATTAAGAATTACGAAAGAGGTGCTATTTTGCGCACGCATTGTGAGAATCTTCTGAAAGAAGCTAAACTAAAAGTGGATCAAATCATTTTTTCGCCTGATGGCACACTTTCCTTAGAACGTTCAACCCTTGAAGATGAACTTTAAAAACAAGGCATTTAAAAGTGGAAGAGCTAACATTCTTACTTCAAGAAACACGCCTTAAAGTTGATGAAAGCCTGAAAAACATTCTTGCAATATTTCAGAGTAATACACCAGACCGCCTTTACAAAGCCATGGAGTATAGCGCTCTTTCACCTGGGAAACGCTTTCGCAGCTTTTTACTTTTAGAATTTGGCCAAGCTTTTGGTGTTCCTGAGACACAACTTCTTCAGGTCGCCGTTGCACTTGAGTTCGTTAATGCTTATTCTCTTGTTCATGATGATTTGCCTTGTATGGACGATGCCGCCTTAAGACGCGGGCAACCGACCACCCATCTTAAGTTTGACGAAGCAACCGCTCTTCTTGCGGGAAATTCCCTCCTTACAGCAGCATTTCAGTTGCTAAGCATGGAGAATACTCATCCAGATCCAAGCATACGTCTACGCTTAATTATAGCGCTCGCAGAAGCATGTGGTTCACAAGGAATGATGGGAGGACAAATGTTGGACCTTCTTGGAGAAACACAAAAATTTAATATGGATGAAATTCAACGTATGCAATCTCTTAAAACAGGTGCTCTTCTTGTTTTTTCTTGTGAAGCAGCCGCTATCTTGGGGAACCAAGGCGCTGACATTATAAAAAAAGTTCGTAGCTTTGGGACTCACTTAGGCCTTGCTTTTCAGATTACAGATGATTTGCTTGATTATGAAGAATCGGCCGAAAAAGTCGGAAAATCAACTGGCATTGACCAAGACGCGAACAAAGCAACCTTTGTAAAGCTTCTAGGAATCGAAGGAGCCCACGCACGCGCTGAAGAAGAAGTTGAAAACGCCTTGCAGGCGCTGCAAAAGATCGGGCTTTCTTCTTCCAAGCTTGAAAAGGCAGCGCGCGCTCTTTTAACTCGCCGCGCTTAAGCTGCTTTCAGCTTTTGTTGTTCTGCAAGCATGCCTTCCAACCAATGAATGTCATAATTACCTGCAATAACGTCAGGATGATTCGCTAATTTTTGGTGTAGAGCTAAATTGGTCTGGATACCCCCGATAACATATTCTTGAAGTGCCCGCTTTAAACGCATCAAACAAGCCTGACGATTCTCCCCATACACGATGAGTTTTGAGACTAAGCTATCGTAATGAGGTGGAACGGTATATCCATTATAAAGATGGCTATCAACCCGCACATGTAAGCCTCCAGGAGCATGATAATTCGTAACCTTTCCAGGACTTGGAATAAAGGTTTCAGGATCTTCAGCATTGATCCGACATTCAATCGCATGCCCTTTGAAACGAATATCCTCTTGGGTTAAGGTCAGTTTTTCGCCTGCTGCAACCTTAATTTGTTCATAGACTAGATCAACGCCAGTAACCATCTCTGTGATGGGGTGCTCGACCTGAAGACGCGTGTTGGTTTCGATAAAATAGAATTGACCGTTTTCATAAAGAAACTCAAACGTCCCAACACCCCGATATCCCATAGCACTTACCGCTTTAGCAACGAGCGTACCAAGTTCATGACGTTGCTGGGGGCTAATAGCTGGAGAATTTGCTTCTTCCCAGACTTTCTGGTGACGTCTTTGGATAGAGCAGTCTCGCTCCCCTAAATGAATTGCATTGCCATAATTATCAGCAAGAACTTGAATTTCAATATGGCGAGGCGTTTCAAGATATTTTTCCATAAAAACTTGGTCATTGCCGAAGTTAGCTTTGGCTTCACTGCGTGCAATCGAGAGCGCTTCCGGAATGTCTTCTAAGCGACGAACAACCTGCATACCCTTACCACCGCCGCCACCTGCAGCTTTAATAAGCACTGGAAGACCAATCAGCTTTGCAAAAGCAAGCCCCTCTTCATCAGAAGCAATAGGACCATCTGAGCCAGGAACCACCGGAATCCCCAAAGCTTTCACAGCATTTTTTGCTGTAATTTTATCTCCCATAATGCGCGTGTGTTCTGCACTAGGACCAATAAAAGTGAAACCATGCTCCTCAACCATTTGAGCAAATTCATAATTTTCAGAAAGAAAACCTACACCTGGATGAATCGCATCAACACCGGCGATTGTCGCCGCTGAAATAATGGCCGGCATATTGAGATAGCTTCCTTTAGCTGGAGCTGGCCCAATACAAAGACTTTCATCCGCTAAACGGACATGCATCGAGTTTGCATCTGCCGTTGAATGAATCGCAACCGTACCAATTCCCATCTCTCGACAAGCCCTCAGCACGCGAAGAGCAATTTCACCGCGATTTGCAATTAGAATTTTCTTAAACATTTTGCTTACTCAATGATTAATAAGGGTTGATCATATTCAACAGGGTCTCCATCGTTAAATAAGATCTGACTCACTGTTCCCTCTTTAGGTGCACGAATTTGATTCATAACCTTCATGGCTTCAATAATAAGAAGTGTTTGGCCTTGAGTTACTTTTGCCCCCACCTTCACAAAAGGTTCCGCCCCTGGTGTAGAAGCCGCATAAGCCGTTCCCACCATAGGCGCTTTTACTGTTCCAGGATGACGGGCCACATCAACAGGTGCTGCTTCTTGAGCAGCAGGTACAGGTGATGCAACAGCTTGAGCATGCATTACTGTCGGCGCTTCAACTGTCGCCACAGCAGTTAAATTTCGCGCAACCCTTAAACGACTATTTTCTTGCTCAATTTCAATTTCTGAAAGACCTGTCTCATTAAGGATTTCTGCAAGCTTACGAACAATTTTTTCATCAAAAGACAAAGGGTTTGCCATGCGTTTCTCTCGTATACAAAGTTATTAACTTGATGGCGTTATACCATGGACAGAAACAAAAAGCCAAATAGTATCAACAGAACAAGCAGATTATAAATTTAACCCATTGTAAAATAATAATTTTATTTTATATTTTCAAATTTCTATTAATTGATGCGTCTCAGTCCATAAAAGGCAAGCCCTAGTACCTTTACCGGGGAAAATATTCTGAATAACCCTTTTATAAATATCAATTTTTTTTCTATCTTCATCCGAAATCTCACCGATAGATTGTGATGTGACAGCATCAGTTTTGTAAACAATCACATACACAACTTGATCCTGAACAACAACTCGATCAATTCGACCAATGACTTGTTTGCCTTTATAATGCCCTACAAAAGGGACTTCAGCATACGTTGCGGCGGTAAACAAAAAACGTAAAATTGGATGATTAATAATATTTAACGCAGCATTATAGCATTTTTCAAATAATACTTTAGAAACAAAAGAAAAATATGATTTAAAAATCCTTTGAGATTCCTCTTCATAGAATCCGGACACGCAAAGAGGTAATTCTTTAAGTAATCTACGAAGAATTTGTTCTTGAAGCGTCACACCTGCAGATTCCTGGTTAAGCATATTATCTTCAATCATAGAAGAAATCAGCGCTTCAGAGTATTCTTCTTGCGCAGGAGGACCTTGTAAATACTCAGGAAGAGAAGAGGACTGACTATTTTTTATGACAGGATGATTTAAATCAATTTCTGGGTCTTTCTGACTTCCTTGATACAGTTGCAACCCTTGACCTTTGAGAACGCCATCATTAAATTCTATTTTTTGAGAAATTGGCTCTAAAGCCCTCGAAAGGACTTCATACCAAGCCCCTTTTGTTGCAGCTCTAGACTTAATACCTGCAATATAAAGATGCTCTTCAGCACGTGTCATAGCAACATAAAGAAGGCGCCAGTATTCAGCCTGTTGCTCTGCTTGCAACGTTGCTTTTATTTTTTTCAAATGATGTGGTAGCTCATCATGAGAAGAAGACCACAATAAAAGGGGGCTTGGCTTTTCTTGCCACAAGAATTTATCACGCCATACAGGTTTTGTTGTCGTATCAGCCAAAATTACAACTGGTGCTTGCAACCCTTTCGCTCCATGAACGGTCATCACTCGAACACCACTATTCGCCTTTGAAAAATCTCTTTTCACTTCAATATCAGTTGCTTTTATCCATGTTAAAAACTCTTGAAGAGAAGCACAGTGCGTATTTTCATAATCTAGACAAAGGGTTAAGAACTCTTCAATGGCATCAATGCATTCTTCCCCTAATCTGGCATGAAACTTTTTACGACCTTCTAAACGGTTTAAAAGGTCTGAATACAAAGAAAAAGGTCCTACAAAATCAACTTTATCCCGAAGTTCAGAAAGAAAAATATACTGACTCTGATACTTTAAATTTTTTTGAAGTCGCCCCCAAAGTGTTTCTTCTTGGCGATTATAGGCAAGATTGAAAAGGTCTTCTTCATCCAAATCCACAAGCGGGCTTTTAAGCACACATGCCAAATTTAAATCATCTTCTGGTAATAATAAAAACTCTCCTAAAGCAATCAAATCTTGGATTGCAATCTCATTTAAAAGTGATAACCGATCTGGCCCTGCAACAGGAATCCCTTGTGTTTTCAAGGAAGAAATTAAAGAGGACATTAAGGAACTTCTCTCGCGAAGAAGAATCAAGATATCTGAAGGTTCTATGATACGTTCCTGAACTTCTAGATAAATTTTTTGATCAAGCAATCTTTTAATTTTCTTGGCAAGACATATACTCAATTGTTCTCGACCAGTTGTTTCGATATCTTCAAGCTCAACCAAAGGCCAAAGTTCAACCATCCCTCCCTTATGCTCATGATGGCTGATATGCCTTACTTGATCGCTCATCATATTGATAGAGGACTTGACCTCTTCATAAGAACAAAGCGCATTCACCGCCTTTAAAATAACTGACGTTGATCGGAAAGATTTTTCAAGCGAAAGAGTATAAAAATTCTTTTGGGCGGCTTGAATCATTTGTTGATAAAAGACGCTCTTTTTTTCAAAAATCGCAGGAGACGTCCCTTGAAAACTATAAATCGACTGTTTTGGATCACCGACAGCAAATAAAGTACGACTTGTTGATCGCGTGCCCACGCCAGCGTAAAATTCTTCTGTTAAAGCTTGAATGATAGCCCACTGCGCATCGTTTGTATCTTGCGCTTCATCAATGAGGATGTGGTCTAAGCCACCATCAAGTTTATACAATACCCAAGCTGATAACTCGGCATCTGTCAAAAGCAATTTGGCTTTTTGGATAAGGTCATTATAATCAAGAGAATGTCGTGCATTTTTAAGACGCTCATAATTTTCTAAGATCGCTGAGCCCAAGATATACAAAGCGCCCGTCATCTTCATGCTAAAGAGACTTTTTTGTCTTTGCAAAACCTCTTGAAGAATCTGGGCTTCTGTAGCCAACAATTCCAAAACATGCGGAAAATTTTGGTAAACCGCTGTAGAGGCTAAATTTTTACGAACTTCCCCTTCTAATGTTAAAAAATGGCTTGCATAAGAATCAAAATCTCTTGCCGTGAGAGGACCTTTTAAAGCCGTCAAAGCTTGTATGGCTTCACCGCGTGCAATATCTGTTTTTCCTCCTTTCATTAGGCAAGAACTGGCATTTTTTAGACTATCTAAACGTTCTTTTTGGGCTTCGCAAAACTGTTTTAGATAATCCTCAAGTGTATCTGTATGACGACACCCAAAAATCTCTTCAAGCCTATGGCAGGCTACCTCAAGCCCTTCTCTTAAGACTTTCTGAAGACGCTCAGGTCGTTCAATGAGACTCTCAATGATTTCTTGAAAATTGGAAACGTGTAAACGCTCTGTTAAAAGGATGATCGACTGTTTAAGTGTTTGAGACGTTGATGAAAATGCAAGAATCTCTTCAACAGCTTGTTTTAAAAGTTCTTGGCTTTCGTGCTCTGCCAAAATTTTAAAAGCTGGCGTAATGCCTGCTTCCACCGGAAATTGGGCCAGTAGAGACTGACAAAAACTATGAATTGTCGTAATGCGGATGCCCGGCGTAACGTCTATAATTTTCATAAAAAGGGAACGTGCTTTGGCCTGCTGTTCTTGAGAAGGGGAAATCCCTGAAAATTGATGAAGGCTCTCTTTTAATTTTCCCTCTGAACACGTTGCCCATTCGAGAGTATGTTGAAGAAGTCGCTCTTTCATTTCGGCAGCAGCCGCCTTTGTAAAAGTAAGACAGAGAATTTTTTGGGGTTCAACGCCTGTCAACAATAACGTAAGAAGTCTATCTGTAAGAATTTTAGTTTTTCCCGTCCCTGCAGAGGCGGACACCCACACATTAAAGTCTGGATTAAGGGCAATATGCCTCGGATTAGACGCTTGTGTTAAAATCGTTGCCATTCTTGAATCCTTGACAAGTGGTGATAGGGAGTAAAGGTCGGTGTAATTTCAAGATTAGGACACGATAAGTAAGGCTTTTTAGGATTGTCATATTGAACAATCATATTCTGAAGTGATTCTAAAGATTTTTCAATAAGATGGTCTTCAGAAATGTCTAAGAGCATACCTGCGGGTTGCCCACCTGATAAATGCATATATCGCATCGCAATCGACGTATGAGGAGCTATCCCCTGAAAGCCTCCCTCTTGTAAAATAGCTGCCTCAAGCAGAAGCTGTGGCGTTAACCCTTGTTCGATTTCTTTTCGCGTCGGCAATTTCCCTGTTTTATAATCAATAATACAAGCTGTTCCATCACTATTGAGATCAATTCTGTCTGCGGTTGCTTTAAGCTTAAAAAGTCCTTGCGGTCCTTCAAGAAAAATTTCACCACGCACCTCAACAAACCTTTTTGCTGGCACTAAAGCTCGTTCAACCTCTAAGAACCATGTGATAAGACGATTAAAACGCGTCCACCAAAATGAAGAAACAACAGGATGATTTAAAGACTCACCAAAAGTTTTTTTTCCTAAATCATAAAGAATTTCACAAGCTTGTTGATCTTGGACTTCATACCCTTGCTTAAAAAATGCTTCCAAAACCTGATGGATCATCACTCCAAATAAAGCTGACCCTAATCCGGGCTCTAAAGGCGCAAGGGGCTTCAACTTTAAAACCTCCCGCGCATAAATAGAATAGGGATCACGAATCCAAGTTTCAATCTGGGTTACGCTAAGAGTACGAGGCCGGGCTTCCAAAGGAGGACAAGGTGCTGGTCGAGATAATATTTTTTGTTCCGCAGGATAATCTAAGGATTTTGCCCACTGTTGATAAACGGGATTTAATTGATGCTTCTCGTATTGTCCTTTGGCCTTGAGCTTGGCTGCTAACTCAAACCACCATCTTGAGGCAGATTCAAGTTGTCCTTCTTCACGTAAGGCTCTCGTCAGGATAATTTCAGGCGCCTTTAAAAGATTCATCCATAAGCGCTTTTTTAACGCATACCATGTCGCCCGCGTTTGAAGACCTAAAGTGTTTCGCATACTTTCGTTCAACCAAGCACTTTGATGATAGGGACCTGGCCAGTTCTTTTCGTTCATCCCTCCAACAATGATGCAATCAACTGCCTGTAACTGGGCTTCAAGAGGTCCCCAAATATAAAGCCTTGGATGGACCCCATAAAGCGGCCTAAGTGTTATTTGGTTTAGCAATTTTTCTAAAATAAACGGATAATCTGCTCCCTTTACTTTAAGATTATTTAAAGCGCCATCCAACCCTTTTAGTTGCTCGTTAAGTTCCTTGTAGCCTCTATAATTTTCAAGAGGTTTTTGCAATAAAATTTCAATAAACTGTAGATGTAAAGCTATTAAATCCTTCAATATGACTGTTTTTTGCGAGAGTAAATGACTTAAGGGAGCTGCCCACTCTTGAAGAGCAATTAAAAAATGATAGAGCTCTGTTCCTTTAGGAATCTCTTTTAAAAGATAAGATAAATTGCTTGCAAATAACTTACCGCGCAAATACTGCGTCTCAAGCTTGCCAGTATGCATCTTATAGGTTTGTGACATATACGGATGCTTAAGTAAGCTTAAAAAAGGAATACTTTCGAAACCTTTCAACACACAATTAAGTGAGAGTCTCAAAAAAATTCCCAAAGGTATATCAGATAAACTCTTACCATAAGAATCATCAACATTAAGGTTCCAACGCGCTAACTCCAAAACAACCCGTTGCGCAAGAGCGCGCAATGGCGTAACTAAGGCTATTTTTTTATCAGGCTCCTCAAGACGCTCTCTCATCAATATGGCAATGACTCTCGCTTCTTCTTCGAGAGATGAAAATTCTCCTAAATATAGTTTTTGAGTTAACTTTTCTGCTTGGAGTACTTCTTCTTGTTTTTCAGCCTGAAAAGGTTGGGTCTTACAAGAAAGCAAATCAATAACCGTTTTTTCTTCAGAGCTATCCCAGAATTTTTCTCGATATACTTTTCCTTTGGGAAACTGTTCAATCGTCTCTATAAACCTTTGAACGACAGGGATGTCTAATTCAAGACCCGCAGCAATTACAGGCGTCTGCGGAGGATTTTGTTCCCACGCTTCAATCTGCGCATTAAGTTTCTGCACAAAATGAACACATGGGTCACTTCGTCCTATTTTTCTTAAAAAATAAGGCCATTGATCTTTAATCACATCAAAGTATTTTAAACTCTCTTGCCAATGAGCAGCAAAAACTTCAGGTGTTAAATTTTTTATTTTCTTAAGAGGGACTTCAGCACAGATAAATTCATCATGTAAAGCTGCCAGTGATTCTGCAAAATGGCCTGCTTGCGCTTCCTCTCTTACATATGGTTTCAACAGATGAATAAAGTGTAATTCACGTTCAAAAAAAGAAACGGGAGGAGGCATCAGGGATGAAAAATGATCATTTTGATTTGCCCAATCTCTTAAAGTGCTGACTTGGGGCAAAATAAACATCTTGTCTGGAAAAAAATTTTGTAATTCTTCAATAAATTGCCGTTTTGCACGGCGAGAAGGAAGAAAAACAGTCGCTTGAGAAATCTGCAAGGGTTCTTCGTGGCACATCCAATGAAGCTGCGAAGCAAGTTGCTTCAAGGGAGCAGAATGAAACTTAGGTGACATCTGAATTGTCGGCATCCAATGAGAACTTTTCTAAACGACTTTCCCAGGTCCCATAAGGTGTTAGGATCACTTCACGTGCTTCATCACTCCCCTGCAGTTTCAATGAAACCTCAAGGTAATTTTTAAAAATGAATTCTTTTCCTAACCTTTCGGGCCATTCTAAAAGAGTAATTCCTTGTGCAAAAGCTTCCTCGATTCCTAAATCCCAAACTTCACTTGGTGCTTTAAGCCGATAAAGATCAAAATGCCAAATATCCCCTATTGTTGCTTCATAAATTTCGACAAGCGTAAAAGTAGGACTTGGCACCGTCATTTCATGATGCGTAAGTTCTCGGATGAAAGCACGAGCGAACTCTGTTTTTCCTGCCCCTAAATCGCCTTGTAACATAATAACGTCTTTAGGCATTGAGAGTCGCGCGAGCTCCTGAGCAATTTCTTGCGTTTTCAGAAGTGTTGGCAAAAGGAAGGTTTTCATTTGTAGTTCATTGCCCTTCAATAACAACAAAAGCCAATGCTTGAGTTTGAGTATCTGATAAACTCAAATGTAAAATCTCTTTTTGAAACCCCTCCAAACGATGATGTAAAATTCTTTGGGCAGCACCATAAAGACGAAGACGAGGTTGCCCTGTTGCTTCGTTATAAACTTCTACCTCAGTTAATAAAATCTCTTGCGAAAAACCTGTACCTAAAGCTTTTACAAAAGCTTCTTTCGCTGCAAAGCGCTTTGCCAATGACGCAGCAGGACGAGATAAAGCCAAAGCTGTTGCAATTTCAACAGGTGTAAAGACGCGTTCCATAAATCTATCCTTATGACGACTTATTAAGTCTTCTATGCGCTTAATCTCTACAAGGTCAGTCCCAATACCGATAATCAATTTAAGCCTTACAATTTGAAGATATTTTACCTATGGTTATCATAGAATGACTCTAGGGTCACTATCAACGCTTGAAATGGCGTGCAAATTCTTATTGTAAAAAACCAATAAGAAGGTGAACCTCTTTAAGTGTTGCGTTCGCTTTTGCTGTTGCTTGCTGTTGACCCGCGCGCAAGATAGCTTCCAGCTCACCTTTATCGTGCAACCATTTTTTTGTTTCTTCACGGATGGGACCTAAAACAGATACCACTAGTTCAGCAAGTTTCGGTTTAAAAATTGAGAACAGAGATCCTTTAAACTCTTGTAAAACTTTTTCGACAGAACATTCGGCTAACGCTGCATAAATTGTCACTAAATTTTGTGCTTCAGGACGAGTTGCGAGTTCTTCTAAGCTTTCTGGTAGAGGTTCTGGATCTGTTTTGGCTTTACGTATCTTCTGACTTATCTCGTCATCGCTATCCAACATATTAATACGGGAAAGATCGGAAGGGTCAGATTTGCTCATCTTTTTTGTTCCATCCCGTAAGCTCATAACGCGAGGTGCGACGCCTAAGATTTGCGGTTCTGGTAAGGTGAAAAAATCACAATTATAAGCTCGATTAAAAGCACCTGCGATATCTCTTGCAAGCTCAAGATGCTGTTTTTGATCCTCTCCAACAGGCACATGAGTCGTCTGATAGACGAGAATATCAGCCGCTTGTAAAACAGGATAAGAATAAAGACCCAAGGCTGCCTGTTCTCGATGCTTCCCTGCTTTATCCTTAAACTGTGTCATTCGATTAAGCCAACCGAGCGGCGTTAAACAACTTAAAATCCAAGCGAGTTCTGCATGCTGAGGAACACGGCTTTGTACAAAAATAAGGGATTTTTGTGGATCAATTCCACACGCAAGATACGTTGCAGCAACTTCAAGTGTTCTTGATGTCAGCATGATTGGATCTTGAGGAATTGTAATTGCATGCAGATCCACAATACAGAAAAGCGCCTCTCCTTCTGTTTGGAGAGGAAGCCAATTTTTAATGGCGCCTAAATAATTCCCTAAGGTTAAGTTACCAGAAGGTTGAATTCCTGAAAAAATGCGCTTCATCATTCTTCTCCGAATTTGGACTTTTTAAATTTTTTCTTTGCTTCAATAAAATTCAGAGCACCCACGAGTTGCGCAAGACTTATAAAGCTAATAATCCCTCCGCCAACCAAATAGATTAAAGCAAGTATTTTTTCAGAACGAGATCCAAGCAACATTGGCTCGACAAGAGACCTCAAAATAAACATAGCAATACCGGTGAAAAAGCTTGCAACAAGCATTCGGGGAATAAAGCGCTTAATCCGGTCATTCAAATGAAACTGCTTATGCTGCCGTAGCTTATACACAAGGAAACCCACATTAATCCACGAAGACACGGCCGTTGCAATACCGATACCAACATGACCATAAGAACGTACCAAACAAAGAGCCAAGATGAGATTTGTGACAATTCCTATCGCTGCAGCAATAAAAGGCGTAAATGTATTCTCACGCGCAAAAAAAGTGGAAGAAAAAACCTTGATCAAAATATAGGCAGGAAGCCCTGTCGCCAAAGCCATAAGAACATACGAGGTTTGTACTGTTGCATATGGAGAAAAGTGCCCATGTTCAAATAAAACATGAATCAATGGCTTTGCGAGTAAGATCAATCCTATCATTGCAGGAAAAGTTAAAAGTAAAGAGTATTCTAAAGCTAAATTCTGGCTTTGGTCTGCTTTCTCGTACTCTTGCGCGCGAATTTGTTTCGAAAGAAGAGGCAGCAAAGCTGTGCCTACAGCGGTGCCTAATACGCTAATGGGGAGCTGTACAAGCCGATCAGCGTAATGAATAAAAGAGACACCACCCGCTGGCAAAAAAGTTGCGATCAAAAGATCAAGTAGCAAACTAATCTGAACAACGCCAGAACCGGCTAAGGCTGGCCCGAGGAGTTTAAAAAATTTCTTAACACGCGGGGTGAGCCGAGGGCGTGACAAATGCAAAACAACGCCATTTTTAAAAGTGGGAATTAAGACCCATAAAAATTGCACAAGACCACACGCAAGAACACCCAAAGAGAAAGCATAACCATGTGTACATAAGCCAAAGCCCGTCATTAAATAAACCATTGCTATAATCACCATATTTCCGATCATTGGCGAAGATGCAACAGCTGCAAACTTATCAAGAGAATTCAAAATACCACTATATAAGGCGGTCAACGACATAAAAAAGATAAAAGGAAACGTAATACGGGTAAATTGAACAGCAAGCTGAAACCGTTCAGGTGTCTTTGCAAAACCATGAGCAACAATGGATAAAATCTCAGGCATAAAGATTTCAACGACACCTACAAGAACAAATAAGACAACCAACAAGATCATCAGAATTTCTTCTGCAAAATGGCGTGCCTCTTCTTTCCCTTTTGTTGCCAGAATGCCTGAAATCATTGGCACGAAAGCGGCATTAAAAGCACCTTCTGCAAGGATTTTACGAAACATTGAAGGAAACTTGAGAGCGAGAACAAATGCATCAGCAACAATACTTGCCCCTAAAAATCGTGCCATTAAAATTTCCCGCACAAAGCCAAAAATACGGCTTCCGATGGTATAGCCACCAATCGTTGCAATGGAACGCACAAGATTCATTCTATTGACCTCTATGTTGTCTTTATTGCTTCGTCATATCACACTTTTTTAAGTGAGTCTCAACGATTTATAAAATGAGTACCTTAAAACGTCGCGAGAAAATTTCTTCTTAAGATTAAATTAATCTTTTTTTCTTAAAATAGAATTAGAAGTCAAAAAATATTGGATGTATAGATGAAAAAAATAAATATTCTTCTAGTTTGCTTGCTTACCTTTTGTGCGAATAAAGAAAACCTCTCCGCCTCTTCTCACCATCCGGCAACGATACAAAATGGGCTGGATAAAAAGTTAACTGCTGCAGGGGAACTTTATTTACGGCAAGTTTATACAGGCATGGATTATACTGCAGGTGGTTTTACAGCCCTCGAATTATTTTCTTTAAATGAGTCGCTCAAGCAACAAACCCGCACGTCTTCCACAGCAAAAAGTGACCCTCTTCTTATCGGAAAAAAAGCAAAAGGAACAACTTCTGACATTCAAAAACGACAAGAATTACTTGCTCGGATTATCGCGATAATGTGGCAGCTAGATGCAAAAGCTGCAGCGCAAGGAGAAGGTTTTACAAGTGGCTCTTTCAAAGTTATTGATCCAGGCTATAAATTATATAATCTGCTTCTTCAATATGTAAAATTGGCTCGCACACAATCAAGCTCTTTTGCTTACGAACGTAATCCGCAAAAGGGGCAATCTAGCCACTATAAAGACGCAAGCCCTGAAAGCCAATTTGGCATTGATGTAAGGTTTGAGGCAAATGAATCGAGCCTTCAACTCCTTCCACGAAGCAAATCTCATATTATGTTTGGAAAACTCACCATTGCCGACTCAAAACTTCCGTTGCTTTTCATTAAGCTTGAATCTCTTGGATTAGGATCCCTCAGTGATAAAATTAATCATGGAATAGGATTCCTTAAAACGCGCACAGATTCCAAGGATCTATTAGAAAGAACACGGAAAGAAAAATACATTAAACCTGAAATTCAGGAAGCCTATCGTAAAGTTTTTGCAATTTTCAAAACTTTTGACAGCAAAGACCAACAAGATAATTCTAAAAAACCACTTATGGCTGAGAAACCAAAAAATATCAGCAGCATGATTGAGATGATTAATAAGGCAAAAATGATCCAAACGTCTTCTTCTAAAACTCAAGCCGCTCTTTCCTCCTTTAAGGCAGAAGGGCAAAAATTTATGGATCTTTTGGCGACACTTTATCCCAACGATAAAGAAAATATTTCTTTAAGAACAGGACACGAAGTCATCATTGATTTAAATAAATTGTGAGATATTTAACTCTGAACACTTCTCTTTGTTAAGTATTTTGCAATGTCTTTTAAATGAAACGCTTTTGAGGCTAGAGCCGCAATACTATAACTTGCCCCGCCTAACAAGATAAGAGCAATCAAGCTGATTGCTTTATATCCATGACAAGAATGGCACTTAAAACTCCAATTAAATAATTTAATCACAATCCCCATCAGAACAGTTGAAAAAATAATCCGCGGAAGCCGTGCCTTAAAACGCTCGTCAAATTTTAAGAGATTTTCTTTCATCAATATCCTCAACAGATATCCTGCATTAACCCAGGCTGCGAGAGCTGTGGATAAAGCAATCCCTACATGTTTTAAAGGCACTATGAGGATAAGATTACACAGGATATTCACACCTAAAGAAAGAAGGGCGGCATTTAAGGGGGTTCTTGTGTCAAGCTTTGCAAAAAAAACGGTCGACAATATTTTGATCAGAATATAAGCAGGCAAGCCTATGGCAAATGCCGCCAAAACCTTAGATGTTTCGAGTGCTTCATAAGCGCCAAAATGATTTCGCTCAAACAGAACAGAGATGATGGGATGCGCTAAAATAATTAAGGCCGTTGCGGCGGGTAAAGTGAGAATAAGTGAATATTCTAAGGCTCGATTCTGCGTATAAACTGCAGCTTCTACTTCTCCTTTTTGAAGATGCTTGGCGGTAAGCGGTAACAACGCTGTGCTCATGGCAATCCCAATCAAACTTAAAGGAAGTTGGTTTAAACGATCGGCAAAAAATAAAAAAGAAACGGCCCCTGTCGGTAGAAAAGAGGCAATCATCACATCAATAAATAAATTGATTTGAACAACACCGGCACTTATCGCCCCTGGAACCATTGTTTTTAATAGTTTCTGGACAACCGGGGTAAGCTTGGGCCAGACCCATTTGAAACGAACACCATGCGTATACGCAGAGTAATGCAACCATACATATTGACCGATTCCTGCAGCCATCACGCCCCATACAAGTGCATGCCCTATTGTTGGAAAAGACTTATTAAAGACCAATATTGCGATGATCATGCTAATGTTAAGCAGAATTGGCGCTGCTGCCGCCGAGGAAAAACGCCCCAATGAATTAAGGATCCCCCCTAAACAAGCACTTAATGAAATGAAAAGGATATAGGGAAAAGTAATCCGCGTAAAATCGATCGCATACTGCAGACGCTCAGGTGTTTCTTCAAACCCTGGCGCGAGAATGTAGATGAGCCAAGGAATCGTCAATTCCACAAAAACAACAAGTAAAATAAGCACTAAAAAAAGAACGGCGAGAATTTGCTCAGCATATCGCGTTGCTTTCTCTAACCCTTCACTTGTATACAGACGCGCAAAAAGAGGCACAAAAGCAGCATTGAAAGCACCTTCGGCAAAAAGTCGCCGGAAAAAATTGGGGAATTTAAAGGCCACAAAAAAAGCATCTGCAATGGGGCCGGCTCCTAAAAATGACGCAATGAGAATGTCACGTGCAAACCCAAGCACTCGGCTGATGGCCGTAAAACCTGCAATTGTTGTGGGAGTATTTAACCAACTGTGTCAGTTCTGATAATGTAATAATTATTTTGGAGAAAGGACTGACAAATGGAATTAGAGAAGAAAGAGACCTCATTTAACTTTGAGGATTTTAAGAATCAAGCGATTTCTGATTTAAAAGCAGGTAAGGGACTTGTTGGGAAAGATGGGATTCTCACGCCTTTAATAAAAGAGTTTTTAGAAGCAGCCCTGGAAGGCGAGATGACCTCTCATATGGCTTCTTGTTTAGAGGAGCCTGAGAACCAGAATCGGCGGAATGGGAAGAACAGCAAGACTATGCAAAGCCCTATGGGTTCCTTTGAACTTGAGACACCAAGGGATCGTGAGGGCAGCTTTGATCCTCAGATAGTGAAGAAGCGCCAAACAGTTTTAGATGCTTCTTTGGATAATAAAATCTTAGGCCTCTATGGGCTTGGGATGAGTTATCAGGATATTGCCTCTCATTTAAAGGAGATGTATGACTTTGATGTTTCTCCTGCCACCATTAGTGCTGTTACCGATAAACTTATTCCCATTATTGCTGAATGGCGCTCTCGTCCCTTAGAGGCTGTTTATCCCATTATGTTTATGGATGGGATGTATTTTAAAAGCCGTGAGAATGGGAAGGTTATTTCGAAAGTGCTTTACAATATTCTAGGGATTAATCAAGAAGGCCGTAAAGATATCTTAGGTTTTTATGTAGCAGAATCGGAAGGAGCTAATTTCTGGTTGGGAGTTTTGAATGACTTAAAGCAGAGAGGAATTCAAGATATTCTAATTGCTTGTGTGGATGGTCTTACAGGCTTTCCTGAGGCCATTAAAGGTGTCTTTCCCCAAACAGAAGTTCAGCTCTGTATTGTTCATCAAATCCGCAATTCTTTAAAATATGTTGCCAGCAAGAATCAAAAAGAATTTCTTAAAGATTTAAAATCTGTGTACCAAGCGCCAAACAAGGAAAATGCGGAACATTATCTTTTAAAGCTGGAAGAAAAGTGGGGAGAGAAATACCCGATGGTTTTAAAATCTTGGCAGACGAATTGGGAAAATCTTAGCCATTATTTTCAATATTCTGGAGAGATTCGTAAACTTATTTATACAACGAATGCTATTGAAGGCTTTCATCGACAGGTGAGGAAATTTACAAAAACCAAGGGGGCTTTTACCAGTGAAATGGCTCTTTTTAAGCTTGTTTATTGTGCTTGCCAGAAAATCGCCGAAAAATGGAACCAGCCCCTTCAAAATTGGGCTTTAACCATTTCTCAGTTGGATGTATATTTTGAAGGAAGGCTCAAATTGAAGCTGAGCAATTAAACGCTGACACAGTTAGTCGAACATTCCCATTG
>ERZ778024.841-NODE-841-length-44753-cov-54.626941_pt1 | contig 44753 bp, 45 predicted proteins | sample MGYA00375754_ERZ778024 | MGnify/ENA primary metagenome ERZ778024 (study PRJEB29350, sample SAMN05389827) | bioreactor metagenome | isolation source: Thiocyanate bioreactor | place: South Africa: University of Cape Town | collected 2014-02-18 ...
TTCTTCTTCGTTTGAGAAATCATTTTCTTACCTAAAACCGAAACTTTACTCAGAAATTCTTCGTACATTTTCCGTTTTCTTATCGTCGAATCCATAAGAATTCGTCGATAAGTTTCTCCTAACAACGACCAGAGTTTAACATCGGTTTTTGCTTTAACTGTCGCCGCTCTCGGCGTTCCATAAATCAACGCTAATTCACCAAAACTCGAACATTCGCCAATGCTCGTTACCAACTCATCATTTATATAAACCTACCAAAAAACCAAACAAATCACATTTTCAATCGATCGAGTCAACTTACATTCACTTCGCCTTTGTCAATTATATAAAAATTCTCTCCTTTCTCTCCCTGTTGAATAATCGAGTCACCAGCGAGATGAATCTCGGGGAACATGGCGTCGAAAATCTCCGCACGTTCATTTTCATCCAAATGACTGAAGAGAATATTCTTCTTAATCGCTTCGGAGAGTGCACACATCGTAGCATAATCCTTTTGGACAATCTCTCGAGCGAAGGGTACTGTTCCGTGTGTGCCCGACGAAGACTTCGACGAGACAGCTCCTCGACGTTTTTTCACAATTATTGGCAGTTGAGCGACGTTTTCTTCGTGCATTGAAGAGTTCTAAACAGAAGTTTGTCAGTCTATAACTTCAAAAAAACCAAAAACAAACTCATGACAACTATTTCCTGTAATTACTTACGTTTTTGTCATGTTAGAAAACTTCATTCTTTTCTTGAAAATTTCTCTCTATTTTTCTCCGATGAAACAACGTTTTTCTACTGATAGACAACATCGAATGTATCGGGTACAAATGTAGGTCATCTATCTTCACGTATGTAAGCGTCAGCAAAAAGGAAAAAAAGATGTCACTACAAGACCTTGCAAACTAACTTGAGTGTACTGTTGACTAGAAAAATATTGTCGGAGAAATTGTGTTGGATTGTCTGGCTGATGGACGCATAATTTATGTAGGGATTGTTTTATTAAATTCATAATATCATTTTCAGTTAAATACGATTCACATTGAGAAAGTAAAACATCGACATCAGTCGTGGAAGATGACATCTAAAAGAAAAGAAACTTTGCTGGTTAAATCAAAACGAAATAATTAACATTTTGTTGGTTTGAAAAGAAAACTATTTAGTTAACTCGTTAAAGTAATTGGCATACTTGTTTCAATCGGCAGGCGATTTTCTAAAATAACTAAGATTTTCAATACGATTGAACAATAATGTTTGAAAATCAAGTTTTGATATTGAACAAGAATTTCTCTGACGATGAAAAAATTTACTAATTTCTGCATGGTTCATTCAAGTTTTCGAGAAACCTTGAGGGAGAGATCTATCTGTCTATCTATTTGATTTGTTTTTTCACATTTCACTCGACTAATCATATATTTTCCTTTTCAATTCTGCAGATGGCGTAGATAACAAGTTCAGTCGAAGAGGTTTATATTAGTTCATTTTTACCCAATTTATTCCAGATGTAAGAGTATATTAAGCTAAGCTAGTCAATTTTAAATTAAAATACACCACATCATATACGATACTGTATTACTATGTCATATACTGCATGTTAAAACCTGACCATCCTGCCCGATCGTCTGGCAAAATTACGAAAAAACACAGACAATCGTATCTTTTGATCACGAACCAACTGATATTACTGATCTGACTAAATAGTTATTTACTTTTAATACATCTTAATAAAATAAACATTGTTATAGGTTAATTTTCAATAAAATACGCCTTGAAAACAAAATCTTTGTTGAATTTATCTATATTTAACGATTTTCTTCTCTTTTCGAGCACGTGCAAAGAACGAGAGATAGATATTTGAATGAACAGTTGATTCGATTCGAAAATGGAGTCAGAAAAAGGTGGTTTACTAATTGTTTCGATTCAATCGCATCTTACTTTGTTTGTATTCATCTAGGTTATGTAACACCGCCTCGTTCAACTCAAATCTATCATCCGAAAACAAGTTTATCTCAAGCCAAACTTTTAACAAGTTCAGAATTAAAACGACGTTTTTCATCGAATTATTATTCTCTTCATAAAAAACAACGTCGACATCAATTGATTCTAAAGACAGATTCTCTTGTACCATGTGAACATCATCTTAAAATGCCTGTTATCTTAGATAAATTATTTGCTGATGAAAATAAAGAAAATCTTTTATCTCGAACTGATAACGATCGTATCGTTCCATATTCATCTTCGAATTCTTATTTTCTTCATCCATCGTGTCAATCGAATTCATTCAAACATCAACAAGAACAATTATTCTCGATACCCGATAGCATTATTAAAGAAAAATTCAAAATTTTATTTGAAAAGAACTAGAGAAAAAAAAACTAATTTTCTTTCACCTTTTTTTTGAACATCTTTGTCTAGATGATTTTTTTTTGTTATGTCAAGAGATTAATTGAGATTTAAAAAAAATACAAGCACCTGATATATTGAGATTGTTATTAGATGTTATTCTCTATGAAAAGCAAGGATTGACGAAAGACGCATTAAGATTGAGAAAATTGAACGAATAAGAAATAAAATTATTTGATGAAATTTAATTGAACGAAAGAAAGCTAATTTCACAATGAGACCAACGGCTGTGAACCAGAGAAGGTTTTGTAAACGTTTTAATCTGCAAATAAAATTCGAGATTCAATCGTAGAATTAAAATTAAAAAGAAATACCGCTGATTTCGTTTACGACATTTGGGCATATGATTGAAATCTTCATGAAGGAGATATTTCTTGGTACCGATACAATATTGCAGCCAATACTCAGACCAATCGAGATTAGTAACATCGAAATTAAAGATCTGAAACAGAGTTAATATTGAACGGATACGTACGTATAAATAATGAGTTAAATCTACTCGTTTATCAGTTTCATTCATTTCATTTTGAATGAGAATACTGTTATCAATAGGAAACACCCATGAATGAGATGTAAAAAATTCTAAAGTTTGAACGCTTTTGTGGATTTTTTGTGAGATTTTCGAGAACCTAAAGAAATCACGAAGAGATAATTATTGGATTTCAAACAACAATTACATTGGTTTTCGACCAATTAAACGCAAGTAACTATCGAGTATAAATGCTGGTATTATTTCTTGCAACGATCGAATACAGAAATACCGAAATCTTGAAATAAAAATTTATCGACGTAAGTAACTAGTTCATCATGAATTTCTCACCGATTGTCGGTAAATTGTATCGAAGGAAAAGTAATTGCATTTTCCATGCAAATAGCCTCCAAAGGTTTCGCAATGTGTTCGACTGTATTTCCCCAAGTTAGAGTTTGTAAATGTCCCGTCGAACAATGATAAACCGGAATACTCTTCGGACTAAAAGTCATTCGAAATGAATCCTTTCATTCCAAAAGCAGTCACTACCGTTTCAATGCCGTATGCCATGCGACGGCAATCATCATATTAGCACAAATATCTACTGGAACAATGTCAGCCATGGCTTGGCTACTGCCCAACATGATTCGAAGCATTCCTTTGCTTATCTAAATTGAAAGCAAATCATTTTTGAATTTTGATTACTGAGAGTTCTTACAGCAACAAGTAAACCAGTTGGTCCATTGTAATTATCAATCCAACCCTAGGAGAGAATGAAAGGTTAAGTTTTAAATTTTGTATTTCGATTTCTACTGGCATGGGTTCTTGCCATGATGAACCGACGATCGAAGGTCGTACGATTGCCAATGGAAGATCTTTTGCTTCCTGAGAGATGACATATTCAGCGAGTGCTTTGGTAAATGTATACGTATTCGGTCGATCGGCAATGATTTTAGCTGTGAGAACATCGAAAACTTCGTCATCCATCCATTCACTTGCATCTAATAGTTTCGACGGCTGAATAGGCGGTGGATAGATGAGTTCAGCGACCATATTTCGATTGCAATTGGCATAGGCTGTTGAAACATGAACTACTGACTTTTCAGCGAGAAGAAAACAAATCAATAAAATACAAAATTTCTTTGAATTACTTGTAAATGTTTCATTTTATGACACAATGAAAGTAATTTCTTCACGGATGCAACATTCATTTGAATAGCTAGACGAAGTGGCTCTTGAAATCGTACGGTAGCTGCCGAATGAAAGACGATTTGACAATGTTCGATTAAGATCGATTCATCCGATGGACTGAGACCAAACTTTGGATCGAGTATGTCACCTTGTAAGGCCGTAATTTTCTTCTCGAAATTCGGATTCGTTGATCGTACAAGATTAAACAACTGCAAGGAAAGGAAAAATCGAAATTTATTTTAAAAAAAAAGTTTTTACCGAACTGGAGAGTAAATTTTTTATTCGTTCGTCAATATTCTGACCTCGTTTCGGTCGAACAAGAAGATAAATATGTTCGATATCTGAACAATTCAATATTTCTCTTATTATAGCTTTTGATTTTTCTGTACCTGGACATGATCGAACGAGTTTTTCCACTAGTTGTTTGCCCAGGAATCCTGTGGCACCGGTTATAAAAATGGATTTCTTTCGAAAGAATTCCTCAATTGCACTCGTTTCCAAACTAGCAGACATTTATCTGAATTTGAAAACAAAGAAAAACAAAAACAACTAATATCAAAATTCGTATTGTTTAGTTTCTTTTTTGGCTCAAACAACATGAAAAGTAGTCAAATATCTTTTTTGTTATGTTCACACTGAGAAAACATGACTTGAAAGACAACACAGAAGAATCACAAATATACTGAGACAAGAAAAGCAGTTTGAATTGTTTTTTTTTTGTGCTTCTACGTCAAGTATCACGATTATATATGTATTTATAAGAAGAGAATCAGTTCAATGTTTCGTTGGTTGTGTTTATCTAAGTTACCGTCGGCTATATCTTGTTGAGGTGGATGGCGGTGTTAAACGTGTACCTCGATCACGATATCGATGATCATGACCATTTGGCCGCTCGATTGGCGGATAATATCCATCGAGATAAGGGTCAAATCGTCGAGAAAACGGAGGCGGATACATTGGCAAACCATGACGAAAATAACCGACAGGTACTGGCGGTAATCGAACTGGTGAATATGGTGAACGTGACCTAAAGTTCCACATGAAGATCCAAATCCATCGTCATTCATAGATTTATTTTTACAACAACAACAACAATCGCCCAATTTCTGTTTTTTTTTCAAAAATGAGTCCTCTTTTCTGTGTCTGCTTCTAAAATCTCTCCTCTCCAAAAGAAAAAAACGTATGCATTACGTAAGCCCAGAAACCATTCTTTGTTTTCATATGAATCAATAGTTATTAGTAACCAAACTATACCTCGAATAACTACCAAAACCAGGTGGATATCGAGGATATTCATCATCACGTCGTCGTGATGGACGTGTATCTGCTGTCGTTTGACCATCACATTCACGGCTAAAATTCTTTCGATAGATTCTTGACATCTGTGCTCATGATAGCCTACCTAAAATGTCCTCGTTGTCCACATGTATAACAACGCATATTTGGATCTTGTCGATGTGCACGATTTTTTGTTCGTGGTCGTGCCCAAGTCACGCGTAATCGATTGTCGCCAAACATTCTGAATTCGATAGTCGTTTGAAATCGCTCATCAATTCATTCTCATACCTTCCATCCATTTGATCGATCGCTTTCTGAGCGTCGTCTTTATATTTATAAACAGCAAATGCAAAACATGATGCGTTCGCAACCCAAACATCCATTAGCGGGCCGAAACGTTGAAACGTTTTACGTATTTCATGCTCCTGTACGCCCGTTGGCAAATCAGCGATGTGCACGCGATATTCATTCGACCGGTCGTGATCACTATCATGATCGGATAACGGCGAACGTGAACGACGCGTAGATGATGACGATGATGAACGGGCTCGACTTCTTGATCGGGGCATGATTTTTATCAATAGAGAAACAAATAAACAAAATACTGAAAGAAAATGAGAGAAAATATATTTGTTTGAAAATATCGAACAGAAGCAAATGAAAAAATAGCCGCTGTCGAACAAAAATATATTTGACATTTTTATGAGAAACGTGTTCGTGGTGGACTAAAATTAATGAATGAAGATTGCGTTCAAGAAAAATGTTCTTCCTTACCTAGTGAAATAGCCAGACGTCGGATAAGGACTAAGAAAAAGCAAATTGTACAGATAAGAATTAGTTAATATTTGAGATAGATTACCTATGACGTTGATTATTTCGAGAACTAACATAGGAGAAAAAGAATTTTGAAGAAAAAGAGCAATAAAAATCTATACCGTGAACGAGACGATTGATCACGTAAACGAGATCTAAAAAAATATTAAACTTCATATTTGACAAGCTGTTAAATATTTACCATTCAGTGCTAAGTTCGCCTCGCTCAACTCAAGGTTCTATCTTCAGTGATACTCGAATGGTGTCTTTTCCACTTGCTGAGCAAACTTACGATTGAATCCATTGAGAATTTTGTTGATTCTTTTCACAATCACGACTGAGATGACCTCGGGCACCACATTGGTAGCATCGTCTAGGAAAACAAACGGTTGTTGTGGTCATTCGTTCATTTCCTTGGTTACGTACATATTCGAGTCGAAATTTCGTCGTTCGCCGATTCGACGTGTTCGTGGTCGAGCCAATGAAACTCGAACTTTTGCATCGGCAATCCATCTGTTGTTGTTGTTTTTTTTGTCAAATAAAAATCAACGAAAATCTCTCTCGAAATTTCTCTACCGTCCATCGAGCTCGTTGATTGCCTCCTGACCGTCCTGTTGTCGTCGAAGTACAACGAATGCAAAACATGATGCTTGCGCATGCCAAATTTCGATTAAAGGCCATTTTTCGAACGCTTTTTCAATGTCGATTTTCGTGCATTTCGATGAAAGGTCAGTGACATACAAACGACAACCGTTTTCTTCATGTTCAATTTGATTTTGTGATGGTGACGAAGAAGAACGAATATATCGATACGATGATGTCATCGGTGAGCGAGAGCGAAGTATATATTTGCAATTCTATGACGAGGAGAAATGAAATAAAAAAAAATGGTTTAAATAGGAGAATACAAACAATCAATCGAAATTGAAAAAGACGAGAAGATTTTCATTGGAAGTTGACGTTTTCATCGAGTTGTCAAATTGAAACGTGTCTATGCAGATAATTTCTACGTACATAAACAAATATTTGAAAAATTTTCTTTTTTCAATGCAACCTTGAGCTTCAGTAGATGACGCCAATAACTGGTTAGTAGTAATTGGTTGAAAGTTGTTTTTTTTTCTGGAAGGTAAAGCAATTTTACGGATTTGGTTTTTTCCCCAGTATTCGATACTATACTTCACAGCACGAATATTCATTCTCGTTTACACATTATTTTTCCTATCAATGGCACAAGCATATGATGACATTCAAGGAGTTCGTTTTACCGAACCTCCAGAAACAATGATGGATATTGATTCAAGTATCTATCTAAATAGAGTTGTTCTTTTTCCGAATGAAGATGAAAAAATGGACACATCAGTACAACCAGGTGGTATTTTGAATGATGAGCGTGATCTTTCTAAAATGTCCGATCATCTTACTGTTTGGGTCGATAAATATATTGGTGATGCAAACGAGAATTATTCCGCACTCCAATTGAAATTTGAGAATCTTCAAGTGTTGAAATCGACTTTCAATGAACAAAACGAAATCGATGATTTCACAATGGTTTGTGAAGATCGACAAGTGTTGAAAACTTTAAGTCAAGAATATTATTGTCTGAAATATTTCTGCCAAATACCCAACGCTGTTGAATTCATTCGTCAAAATTCAAACAAGAAAATTTTCTTTATTTCATCGGGTACAATCGGCAAAGAAATTATTCCTAAAATCTACAATTTACCACAGATTCAGGGAATTTATATTTTCTGTGGAAATATTTCAGCACACGTCGAATGGGCAGGCGATTATGTGGAAAATATTACTGCAATGCTCGAACATCAGGACAATCTATTAACTCGTTTATCACGTGATATTGCCAAATATTTAGAAGAGAAAGGTGATCGATACAAAGTTCAAGGATTGATAATTGCTACAAGAAATTGCTATGCATGGGCTAAAAAACTTCTAACACGTGCAGTGGCATTGGATGACAAAGGTGCAATTAAACTCATTCGAGATCTCAATGTTAAAATTGAAGAAGTAAATCGATCTACCGAAGCAAGTTGATAAATCGTCCGTAGTTCTCAACAACAATTATAGATTTCTTCTGTTTGCTTGTTTTTCTGTAGTATTCTTTTTTTTATGATAACGCTCTTTTTCTCAATATACACGTATATTCTAGATAAAACTAAGAAAGAAATGTCTGATGAAGGAGCACCACGTAGACCAATTGGTCCACGTTTGAGTCACCTATTTTCCGAACCCGTTCCAATTTCATTCATATCTCCACAACAAATAAGTATGCTTACTTCTGGACATGGAAGTATGTTTGATAACTTTCGAATGCGTAATGGACAACAACAACAACAACAACCTAGATTGCGACATTCCACATCAATTCAGGAAACGTTTGATAATGATGATCCTGTTGCAGAAGCAGCTGCTTCGCCAACGAAACTGTTGAAAGCTCTACCTCCACAAACGATTGATTTGGCTAAATTCAAAGGATTTAAATTCGTAACACTCGATCGTTTACAAATAACGACACGAACGTCCTATGCCGAAGTTAGCGGAGCATTTAAATGGGACGTTTGCGAAGATCAAGTTGATCATTGTATTAATCTTATACAAAATCAATATGCCGATCGACGAGTATTTCTCATAAGTTCGGGTTCGCTTGGCTCACAAATTGTTCCTCGTATTCACGAATTGCCACAGGTCTACGCGATCTATATTTACTGTGCTAATGTAAAATTTCACCGTGAATGGGCAAATAAATATCACAAAATTCGAACAGTTTGTGATAATGATACTCAAGATTTACTGCCGATATTTGCAGTCGATGTTGCTCAATCGAATATCGATTGGGGCAATGCATTACTCGAACAAGGCGTACGTGATAAAGCAAAAGAAAAATTTCAATTAGCTTTGGATAAACTAAATGTTCACGCACGAAATCACGATCTGGCCATGGTAAATTATATTAAAAAGAAACTAAACGAATCTCAGTAATACAACTAAAATTCTTGCTCTTCTTTCTTTTCACATTTATATGAATAAAATTATGAATCGATCAATCGTCATTTGTACGCTCGTATGAAATATTTATAATGGAAAAACGAGCTCATCATCATCATCATACACACACACACACACAAGTGCACAAAAAGAAAACAAACTCAGACAGATTGAAAGTCAAACATAGATACACATATCACTGTTTTCAAAAACAAAAGAAAAACAGACACAATTACAAAAAAAGGAAAACAAAATGCTCATATGTGCAAGACGAAAGAGAGATCGATCTTTGTTGTTTTCCAGTTGAGATCATTGAATCAATCCAGAATAGAATATTTCGAATTAAGGAGAACATTGAATAACAACAGAAACGAAAATGAAATCAGGACGAGTATTAAAAATGTTTTACTTTTACAATCGAACAAAGAGGAAAAAAAATATGTAAAAATGAAATTTAAACAACGCATTAACCTATGAAAACGATTTCATTTACGTAGATCGAGTACGCATACCTAAATGAAATTTTAAAAAAATCATTCAAGAAAACGAACAAAACTCTTACTGTTCCATCCGATGCACTTGCACCGACACGTGTACCTCGACTATTCCAACAGACTTCGAAAATACCACCCGTACCACGATAACTATGAATAACTTCACTTCTCTACGAAGATAAAACAATAAAATTAGATTCATCTCTTTCGAAGAATATTCAGTCTTACGGCTATATCCCAAATATAAATTGCTTTATCGAATGAACCCGTTGCTAACAATCGACCATCGGGACTGAATGCAACCGAATAAACAGGCTCTGAATGTTTCATTAATGTGTGCTGACAAACGCCACGCTCAACATCCCACAACCGAACACTCGAATCGAACGATGCACTCGCAAGAAGCAACGTGGCATTGGGATTCATCGTGCCCGGGCCTGTTGGACTCCATTTAATCGTATAGATTTCTTTACTATGTGCTTGTAAATTATGAACAGGCGCTTCACTTGCCATCGACCAAATCTAAAAAATAATTTCAAATATAAATTTACATTTGGATTTTTGTTGTACTTTGAGTGTCATATCATCTGAACATGATGCAAGTAAACGTCCTTGAGGATCCCATTTAATTGCGTTGACTTCATTTTGATGTCCATGGAATGTTTTAATCGGCCGTGATTCGTTCAATCGACAGACATGAATTTTTTGATCGGTCGAACATGACGCAAATGTTATATCTGATTGCCAATCAACGTCTAATGCTGGCGCCGTATGAAAAGCAAATTGTTGTTCACAATGACCTGAACTAGCGTCCCAAATAATCGTTGTTCGATCGACACCAGCTGAGAGTATATAATTGCCTTTTTTATTCCATTTCAAGGCAAATATCGGTCCTTTATGTTGACCCAATGTACTAACTAAATTGCCATCCGACGCCCAAATTCGAGCATAACCATCGTAACTACCCGTTGCTAATTGCGTACCAGATGGCTAAAATATCGATTTATATTCAAAAGAAGAAGAAAAAAAACATAATCGTTTGCTTACATTCCAATCTAAACTTGTAACGTCTTTATTACTCGGCACTTGCGTATCGCCACGTCGAATACAATGTCGTAAGACCATTTCAGGCTCGCGTGTACCTTGTAAATTCCAAATACGTGCCGTCGAATCACCTGAACCGGATGCTAGTAAATCGTGTGTTGGATTCCAAGCACAAATGAATACTTCAGATTCGTGACCACGTAGAACAGTGACACGATTCGGTGGAATTTCGAGTGAACCATTTGTCAGCGAACTTTTCATTGATGAACCTGTTTGAGCCGAATGCGAATTCGGTGTTGCATTTCTTGAATAATGTGGATGATGATGTGTACTATTACTTGTTTCATACTCCATAGGTTCATGTTTTGGCACTAGAAACGAGCAAATACATGCATGTCGAAAATAAAAATTCGATTTACTAGGAATATGATTTGTACTATTGCTATAGGAGAAATGGGAAGAAGTATTATTATTATCGTTTCCATTGGGAAAATGTCCTGCTGATGTCGATTGATGAAAATTAGTTGAACGAGGATGATTGTGTGAGTAATGGGATTGTTCGTTCGGTGGCGAACGTGAACGTCCTGGTAACATTGAATTATAGGATTTGATTGTTGCTGATGAACTGTGTTCCATTGGTGATGAATTCAGATAATGATGTCCGCCGTTAATAGTCGATGTGTCCATATCTTGTCGATTGGAATGAATCGGATGAGTTGATTGTGGTGATGTGTTATTTGTTTGTTGATGCATGGGTGAACGTTCTTTATCGTTATTAATTGATGAGTGTAGATTTCGAGAGGAAGATTTTGATTCATTTTTATGTGATGAAGATTGTTGTTGTTGCTGCTGTTGCTGTTGTTGTTGTTGGAGTTTTAATTGTTCTTGTTGTTGTTGAAGTTCTTTTCGACGATTTTCAACAATTTCAGGAACGACAGCATCAATTAAACTTAAATTATCGAGTGTTCGTTCTTGTCCATCCTAGATACATACGAACAAAAAAAAACATGTGCAAATTTTTGTTTGTTTTTTTTTAAGGAAAGGAGCGCCGATTATTTCAATCAACTGCTCCGGTTTTCCAAAGATTATGCGTCCGAAATGTCTCGATAACCATTCCGCACGGTGTTTTCAAAATTGAAAACAAAACCGTGTGTCATTTCATTAACAGACGCCCTTTTTTTCAAAGACAAATCTTTCTCATTTTAATCATTTTAAAATCTTTATTCGAACAGAATAAAACCGGTGAATAGAAATCTTATCTAGCTAAGTACGACATCTGTTTAGTAATAAACTTACATCACCAATTGACAATTCAGCTTCGGTATAATAAAGTCCTTTTTGTATGAGTGAAAGTAGAGCACCCGGTGGCACAATATTTCCATTGATTGACGTATGAACAATATGACTTTCAAGACCGAATAAATAAGCTGAGTGAACGAATCCTTAAAAGAAAATAAGACAATGAAGAAAGGAAGCCAACATTCGATATCGATTTTGAAGTATAGATCATAATTGTTCTTGAAATAACCTCGAAAACATTTTTTTTATCCATCGAGACCATCATAATCATGACACACGAACAGGATAAAAAAAGAAAATCCAATTTATATGCAAGACTACTCAGTCAAAGAACGTAAACAACAAGAATAATGGCAAAGAAAAGAAACGACTCGACGTAAAAAGAAAATTCCATTAAGACAAACTTCTCTTTTTCTTCCACTCGAACATCATGAGAACATTTTTTTACTGTGAAAACGTATCGCTTCAATGAGCAAATATACGCATTTTTTTCTTATTCTTCTTCTTTTTTTTTAAATATTTATCTCCGATGTAATGCAACGAGCAAAAAAAACGGACTGTATATAAGGTCATTGATAATAGTGTGAATATCATACCTGATTCAGATAAATAACGATAGATAAGATAATTGACTTCGTCAGATGTAAAACTCATTCTCGCATATTAAAACCTCGTTTTATAATCACGAGGAATTTTGATAAATAATAAATTTTAATAAATAAATAAATCAACTTCGACTCAATATATATATCTATATAATCTAGAAAGCAAGAAAAAAATTCATTTGACAACTCGTTGATTGTGCTAAAAATGAAAAAATGTGAAGCTTTTTTTCTTCTCTCTCTTCGGCTCGTTGTTATTGTTGTTTTCAACCAGCGTGTCATTCGTTACATCGGATAGACAGAACATGAATGCATATACACACCTGTAGTAAAGAAATGACGCTGTCGAACGCATAAAGAAAAAAGAACTATGAGTAGAAAAAAAAGAATGAAACGAACAAGTACGAATGTAAATAATTGCGTCCCTGACTCATGCGCATATATTCAACTCTATTTGTATCGATTCCTTTTCTTTCATTTCTTTTTCTATTCGGACGAACAGAAGTGGACAAAGATTCATTTCTTCTTCTTCTACTCCTTTTCTTTTTTTTTTGAGTAATTACTGATCGAACGATTCGTTTACATTTTCATATAAATGGAATTTCTAGTCGCAGCAAGAAAAAACAACAACAGCAGCAGCAGCAACGAGCATTTGTTGAAGTACAAAAATATTTTTCGACATCTATATTCTCGTGACTGTTGAAAAGGTCAATAAGTTCTAGTCGATCTCAACATGTCATCAATCTGATGTTGGCTGGAGAAAACAGAAGAATTTCATCTGCATTACAAACACAAAAATATAGTTTTTTTCTCTATTTCTTCTCTCAAGAACAATCATTATTAAGGCTTTGTTTTTTTGTTGTAATGATGAAATATCTAATTAAATTCCAAATTAGGAAAAAGAAACAGAACGGAACACTTAGATGAAATCGAACAAACCCATTGTGTTTTAATCAACCGATAAGTTACAACAAAAAAAAGAAACGAGCTCCTCGATTCATGTCATATTTCACGCATATGGCTTCTTGCATATATTCTTTGCCATAAACATGGCTCGAGCAGATAACCTATCAGTATCCAAAGTTGTCTTATTCTGGGAACCGAAAGTCAATATGGACATGTGTGCATGTATGTCGATCGAAGGTTTTGTCTTTTTTTGTTTCCTAAGTCTGTTTGATACATAATTACAAAGTACTTATTTAAATAAAAATTTCCTTTTTACTATTATCAAGTGAATAAAACATGATTTCGATGACATACAGATGATGCAGTCCTATCTAATCTTCAATCAAAAAGAGAAAAAAAATGACGAAAAAAAAACAAGACCGACGACAGACTGTTATTATAAGAACCTCTTGATTATATTGCAGCTTGCTTAAGAATAATGACAAGAAAAAGTACACATCGTAATAAAAAAATGAGGCGTGATACACGCACGTAATTACATCATTCGCGGCGTATTTATCTACTGAAAAAAGTGTATACAAACGAAATTTTTCTTTGAATAATCACGAATTTTCGTGTAAAGGTAGACGATTTCTACTGGTTCGTGTTTATTAATTCAATTCAATAAGTAAGATGATTAATGACGAATTAAAATTAGTAGAGAAGAAGAAGAAGAAGAAAAACACGACACAAAAATGAAAGAAACTTGCTTGTTGATGAGTTCAACCGTTCTTCGAGAAGAAAAAGAAGAAGAAAAAAATGAGAGACGATGAACTACTTCTTAGTATACGCGTGTTAAAAATTTTCTAATGAGAATAATAATACAAAAAAAAAGAGAGAAAGAAGAAGAAAACGGCTGTCTCGGGTATACACACGTGTGTTGTTCGTAACTATGATCATCATATGCAAACGTACTGCACATTCTTGCCCTGTTTTACGTCCTTCTTTTTTCCCTTCTACGTTGCCCGCACGTCGATTTTACACATACACTCCCTCTCACTAGTAATGTGCCGTTATTCGGCATTTGTTTTCTCCGGTTTTTTTCTTTTTTTTCTTCTTTTCTCTCGAGTTTTTCTCTTCTTCTCCTTCGTCTTCATCGCTTTTATGTATGCGTATGCAAGCACTTCGTTTTGCTGTGCGACCTTATGCTCGAACTCGACGTCAAGAAAAACTCTATTATTATTTCATATTTATATATATCTATCTGTATGTGTGCGTCGCGCATCAGAATAAGAAGAAAAGGAAAAATAGCATGCTTGCATAATTACATTTAGGTCATGTAGACGAGCACAATGTCAGGAAAAATAATAACAATCATAATAATAATAAAAGAAAATAATCTAACTGCGCAGAAAGAAAATATTTTCGACGAGTTTACAGACAAAAATAACAAGAACGAGGAGAAAGAAAAACCAGATGATCAAATACGTAGGTTATGCAATATTAACGAGTATTTTGTTTGTCAACAGAAGTAAAAAAAAACATATATCGGCGATAGATAGACTTTTTCTTGTTGTTCTAGTCTTATCAAGATAAATATTTGCTAAATGTAGAAAAAAAGAATAAAATGAAAAAAAACTAAAGACGGAACTGCGCTGAATAGGAAAGACAGCTGATGGCAATATGCCAAGCCGAGACGACCGTAGAATATAATGACGGTGTTGTTATCATGAGTCATCTAATATTCTTTATATCGTCTATTCGCATGCTTTCGAAGAAACGATGCAAATGTCGACGTCATGTCTCAAAGGATTTACTAAACATACTCGATTGAATATTTAATTTAATCACACTAGACGATAAATGGGCAAAAAGAAAAATATATATACGTATATGTGATTTAGTTTTCGCTTGGGTGATTCGCGAAAATGTACTTGAGACAAAAAATTTCGTGTTTACTCATACACTTTCATGTTTCTGTGTTTGTTTTTTTTATTAGTTTACAATTTTGTTCGATAATTTTTCAACCAAATTCCGTAGGCTTTAGCTAGATCTGATGTTGACATCGATTTTTTATAGAAATCAAATAGAGGTGAACTTTTCTTTGTTGTATCACAATCGAAACCGACTTGTAGATCGTGTAAATAAGTTTTGACTAAAGCAAACCGAGTTTTCATTTTTGTCGATAGTTGATCAGCATAGGAAACAAATGCGTTATCAGAATTTTGAAAATAAAATTGTGCTGCTTGACAAAGAAGAATTGTCATTTTCATTTTCGATGGATAGTAATCATTCCAAGTAAAACGATACGAACGAAAAAGAAATCGTTCCCGATCGATCGTTGGAACTTTCAAGGTCAAACCAACACGTGGTGATGAGACGATTTCACAAGGACTATCCGATGAAATTGAACGTAGATAAATCGATGAATTTCGATGGAATATATCGAGATTATTATTCAGTTTCTCTTCAACTAATTGTTTAATTGTTTGATTCGATGATAATTTCAAAATAGTATCAACAACTATACAACTTCCTTCGTGAATCTTACCGGTTTGTTTATTCTGAATCGATCGAATTAAAATACCACCGTATGACTCATCTTTCATCGAGCTTAATGTTATATCTAAACCTTTATATGTACCCGAACGATAATTCGATGCTATTGATAAACTTTGCCGATGAAAATACCACTGATAAGGTTGCATTTGATTTGGATGTCGATGTGTAAATGTATCCGGATGACGATTGGCTTGATAAAAATAAAATTCAATTTCACACAAACGAAAACAAATCTCGTCATTAACAACTAATTCATAGAAATTCATTAATTTATAACCGAGATCTTTGAAAGCTAATTGATAATCATTTTCACTGAAATTTTCATCGTTTAAACGAAGATTTAATTCGATTTTCGAACGTTTATTTCCATCATCATCACTATCAGCCGTACGTTTCATTGTCGTCGAATAAAGTTACACACTGATTATGCAATAACACTAGCCTGTTTATTTATTCAATCTAAGTTTAAAAGACAGAGAAGATGAAGAGAGAACAAAAAGAAAGAAAAAAAACTTATCTTTTGCAATAAAATACAAAAATAACACGAAGAAAAGAAAAAAAACAAACTGAGGATAAACAGAGAAGAATACCTTCGCAATAGAAATGAATATTCGATTAAACATAGAAAAAGAAAAACACCGTTCTTTAAATTAGAAACTGAAAAACTCTTTCGACCGGTTGAAATCAAATTAGGTTTTCTTTTTATTTCCACGAAAGAGTCGTTCGAAAACGTTCATTTTCTTTGGATTATCATGTTTGTCCGTTGATGCCGTTAATTCATTGAGATGAAGTGAATTTGTTGGTGTTTTTTGACCCGATAATTGCTGAGATTCATTGGCAGATGTAGGTGGTGCTGGTGCAGGTCGTTTATTTTCGATTTTAGCTGGTGAAAAAACCGAAACAGGAATATTTCGACGTTGACCACCTGGAGATACTAAACGATGATCATCGGAACGTCTCGATATTCTAAAAAAAGAAAAGAAAATTCGAACAAAAACAAGACTATCGATCGAACGAACCTATTGCCATCAGGAATTGATCCATTCGATTCTCGTCGTTCGAAGTTCATCGGCGTTGACACCGGTGGTTTCGTTCGAGAGAGATTACTGTTCATCGATGATGTCGATGGTGACGATTGAATATTATTATTATTGTTCGTATTTGGATATCGATGAACGGGAATGCCGATTCGTTCGCGATTTTCATCTTGATATTGAATATTTTCTTCGTTTTCAAGTTCATGATCGTAGATGTTTCCGTGCGTTGATTTCGAATAGGAGAAATGATTTGCATTCGGCGGACGTTTATTCGGCATTGTTCGTGGCATCGTCGTGGGCGTTAACGGAACGCGAGGTGGCGGACGTGAGTGTATCGGAGTGAATTTCGATGATTGTACAGTAGTTGATGATTGTTGATCTTGTTCGTTATCTGCATCAGTGATTGTTTGAGTGAGTGTCAATCGCCCACGGTGTTCGACTGATTTGGAACGTTGATATTTTTGTTCGTTGGCCGTTGGATCGACATCGATTTCATAGGTTTGAATTTGATTAGTTGATGGTTGCGAGGGATTTTTGTTATTGAGTAGATTGGAACTCGATTTCGAGAGTGACGCTTTCGTGCCTGTGTAAGCAAGACGATGGAAGCCTGAATCGCCTGAACTCGTGCCGTCTGAAGTCAAGCCAAGAGCCGAATTGTCCGGCGAATGTAGTTTGATCTGTTGACGAGATCGTTGAAAACTTTCCGACGAATTCGTACTTGAACTCGATTGAGCACGATCGAAATACTCATCTTGATGATAATTAACATTGATCGGTCGAAAACCATTCGAATTCGTTATCGTTGCCGGATAAGCGTGATGAATAAACGGATCTCGAGATAATGTTTGACTGTTATTATTGTTGTTGTTGTTGTTGCTGTTATAGTTTTCCGAGAGAAATTCATCGGTTGAATGTCGTCGATATTGATCATAAGTATCTTCAAATCGACGAAGACGTGGCGGAACAATCGGCGGTGGTTCGGGCATTTCCATGTATCGATTCATTGTTGGATAACCAGCATTTTGTGAATTACTGAAATAGGACGATGTGTAACCATCGCCTACACTTGGATTATCGACAAAATAGTTGTTTGGTTCGTCATGACGTGTCTGTTGTTGCTGTCGACGACGACCAATGATCGATTGATAGCCAGTGCTACTATTCGTACTTGTTGTCATTAAATTCGACCTATTTCCAGTGAAATAGGAGTCTGAAGGATGATTTGAACGCGAAATGTAACTGTTTTGAACTTGATTGTTGAAACGATCGAGTGCACGACGAATAATTGGATCTTCCGATGTTGATGTTTGATAGAAATTATTCGATGAATAGGATGACGATGACGGTATTGGCTGTTGATTGTAGTAATTGCTTGTTGTTGTTGCTGTTGAGCTTTGCATTGGCGCGTAGGACGGTGTTTCGATAGGTCGGTAAGCTGTTGGACGTTGAATATCGTTTTGCATTGGCGCAGGTTTTGGCATCGGTAACGTTTTAAATTCTTTTTCATTGCTGTTCAATGTTTCGGTTGATGTTACCGTCGGATTTCGACGTGGACGTGTGTATTCACAACTGTATGCTGAGTATGTTTGCGTTGGTGTGACGTAACTTACAGACGATTCCGTTGTTCGAACGAACGTCGGTTCAAGAGCTTTGATAAACGGATTCGACAGATGTTGAGTCAATTCGAGTTCATTCGACGAACGATTTCGTTGTAGTTGATTGGTTTCTGTAGTTGTTGTTGTTGCTGCTGCTGCTGCTGTTGATGTGTCGATTTCATCAAGATTTGTTGTTTGACCAAGAGATAAATCTTTTGACGAGAGCATATCTTCTGAACGTGATCGTTGTCGAAAGCTAAGCGGTTGATTTGCCGATGTCAAGTAAATCGGTTGTGCAATCGAACGAACAACCGAAAGATCTTGTTCCGTATGTCCATTGTTCGTTTCAGTTGGCGCACAATAATGTTGATGAACGGAAATATATTTCGTTTTATTATTAGTCGACGGTTGTTGAAGTGAACCGAGTGTGTAATTTTCGATATATCGATTTTCATTCGATTGAGGCGTTGGCAATGTTCGTTTAAGATTCGACTCAAGACGCATGAGTGCACGTCGTGTAATCGGATCTTGAATATCATCGTAATTCATTGATTTCGTTTGTGTTAATGTTCGATTTTTCTCATCGAAACGTTCGAGTGCTCGACGAATAATTGGATCTTGAATATCTTCGGATTTAACTGTATAATCCGTTTGTTGTGGTTTGATTTCATTTGATTGTTGTTGTTGTTGTTGTTGTTGTTGTTGTTCGAGTAATTCTCGACTTTGTCGTCGTTCGCGTAAACGATCGATGGTATTCAATCGACGGCGACCTTCGATTTGAAAACGATATGGTGTTATACCCGAATCGTCGACCATTGTCGAGTATTCGATTGCTTTCGATTTATCTTCTTCATTTTCATTAACTATAGAAAAAAAAATAAAAACGAGATTTTTTACAATTACACCTATCAATCAACAATCAATGAACTTGTTCTCAAGCATTAAGTTTAATATATATATACACATATGCATATACACTTTCGTTTCTTTCTTCTTTTCTGTGTGTTTCGATACCTGATATTTGATTTGGCGAACTATTGACCGATTAATAAATACACACGAAAAGAAATTAATGAATTGAGTTTCATTGTTTTTCTTCTCTTTTCAAATACGTATATACACATGCATGTGTATATACGTATGTATCCGATGCAATAATCTACGTGTCAAGAAATCATATAAAACTATTTACTAACAAGTATGTCTGTTCTCGCCCTCTTTTCAAATTATTGACAGGGTAATTGATATACTTTCAATATTCATCAGACAAACAGCAACTGTTGGCTGCAGTTTTTTTTCTCAACAAAAAGAATTACTAACCTTCTCGTTTGTCATCTGGTTCGACTGTAACCATTGCTGGTAATTGTTCAGCATCATTTTGACTTTCATTCGTTGATACTATCTCTGAATTGGTTTGAACTGGTTGTAGTTCAGGATTTTTAAATAAATTTTCCATTGATTTTCGATGCGATGATATCGAACCGGACCAGGATGATTTGCCTTTGGCTGGTTCATCGTTGATTGGTTTGGTTGATGACGCCGAAACAGCATTCATACGCTGTTCGAAACGTTGTAATGCGCGTAAAGCAATGGGATCATCGACGGTCGATTGAAGTGAATTATTCGATGTTGATGAATCATCGAAATTTCTTTCGACAACTTTTGTAAACGCTTTTTCATAACAAGATAGAAGTGGATCTTCTTTATTCGAAGTTGCCGTTGATGGTGGTGATCGTTTCTTTTCAGTTTCTTTTTTTTCGTCTTCATCCGTTCGAATAAAATCCACTGGTTCGATCGAATCAATATTATTCACTGATACGGCTTCGTCTTCATCTTCATCAGGGATTTCTTCAATTTCGACTTTGGCATAGCGTTCATCGTTTTCATTCATTTTCGGTTGATTTAATTGTTGAAAATCATTTGATAAAATTTGTATCGGCGACTCATCTTCTGTTGTCCGCTGCTGGCTGGATTGCTCGAGTGTTTGTAATGGCGGTGATGGTCGTTCTCTTTCTTCTTCTTCTTCGTTTTTTTTCTCTTTTTCTTCGTCTTCTTCTTCTTTTTTCTCTTGTTCTACTACTACTAGTAAAGCTGTTTGTGTTGGTTCGTCGTTTATTAATAATATTCCCGACGCGTGGTTGTCGTATACGAAGTTACTGTTGTTGTTCTTTTTCTCCTCGTCGAGGTTATAGTCGTCGTTACAACAGCGTTCTTTTTCTTTTTCTTCTTCTTCTTCTTCTTCTTTTTCTATTGATTCGACTGTATTCATCTCATTTACCGACGATGATGATAACAATAAGTTAGAATCGGATGTATTAGTTAATGTTAACGAACTAGTTTCATCAGAATTTGTTATTGTTTCTGTTTGACATTCCTCAGAATCAGATAAATTTTCTGTTTGTTGTCGATCAACATTCGTTGCCTCCAGTTCAGTGTTAGTTGATGATGAAGAATCTAAATAAACGAACGAGAGAAAAAAGAGAAAGTCGACGTGTATATTTAAACGTATATATTTCGATAGTGATCAATCATCAATTGACAATAACGAAAATGAAAGTCGACAGTAGGTGGGAGGTTAAATAAAAAAAAAGATTTGATCGTCCTTGTGTTTTTTTCTTCATCGACACAGGTGTGGATAAATAAACTTTTTTCGTTTTGATGGAATTACCAATATTAATCATTGAGAAAAGAAATTCTCGGTTTTTTTTTCAAATAAAAAAAGGAAAAAACCTTTTCTCTCTCTCTCTCCCCACTCGTTCTCGCTGATTCAATTACCTTTCGAGAGTAATTCATTTATTTGATCAGGATTCGCTGTGTCCACTAACATTGTCATCGATGTGTTAATCTCCTACAAATAAATACACTTGAATTTTCGTTATCGATAAGAAAATTAGATGATTAAATAAAAAAAAACTTGACCAACCTCAGGTTTCAACTTTTTCGATGTCGAAAACTTGCGTCGTAAGACTGCTATTTGCGGAAAATCGATGCCAATTAACGGCGTATTTGTCGGTCGTTCACTGCCATCAGCTGCAATCGATCGACTCCATCGATCTTGCATTTTCTTTTCACGTTGCGACATTTGTTCACTGATTTCAATTGTCATCTGTTCGTTATTCTCGTTCGAATCTTGATCATTAGTTAATCCTATGTAAATATTCTCATTGAATAGGCCTGTTTTTGAATCAATAATAACATTCGATGTTATTTCATCTATTGTCAACGAAAGAATAAGTTTATAAAATTTCACCGGCGGTTATTTATTTTACCTTGTTGATTGTGTTCATCGAATTCTTGGACGAGATTTTGCAGATCGATCAAGGACGTGTTCGGTGACAAGTAGAGACTCGACGATGAGAATGATTCGTAGGATTTGTCATTTTCGTTTAATGATAATAATTGATCATCCGATGGTGAATTTGGTATAATCAACTGTAAATGACAAAAACGAAAAAAGAAAAGGTCGAGGCTAAACACGAAGAAAGAGAAAAGACGAGAAATCGTACATTTTCTTTTGTTTGTTCGAAATCGACGACAAGCCAAGTGTCCTTGTCATTGTCGATTGTTGTTGGATATTCGTGAACAATAGTTTGATCGGTTATCGTCGATGGTTCAGATGAAGACGATGAAATATCAAAACAACCATTCCGTACTAATGTTTGACAAACATTAACGAAATTGCTCTTATCAAGAATAGGCTTTGTTTGATCATCATGAGTGAATTTTGTGAATAGATAATAGAGATATTCGATTAGATTTTGATCGACTTGTGCGACGGATGGATAGTTTTCGCTAAGTTTTTTCTTCTTTTTTTTAGTCGATTGATTTTCATTTGTTAAACATTCGACACGTAGAACGAGTAAATCGATTAATGTTAATATTTCGTTTTCATCATTACTTTCCATTTGATTTCCATTCGACATTTTCGATTTAATGTCAAATACGAAATTCTACAAATGATTAATGACAAGAGAAGAAATAAAATGTGTGCTTTTTGGCTCTCTTTACTTGTCCGATAAATCGTTGATAATCGTTCTTTCGATTATTTGTTGTTGCTCTCAATTGATTACGTAAATATTGTAAAAATGAAGTAACTAGAAAGGTTGCTGATGGCTGATGATTTGGTTCATGAGAATCACTTGCATGTCGTCGACGTTGATGACAATTATGCTCAATTGAATGTGAACGAGAAGAAGAAGAAGAAGAGTTTTTCGGTGGTAATGATTTAGGACGATCAGTTTGTTTGTTTGACTCCGTCGATTGATCAACTAAAATCGAAACGAAAAAGGTCAGCCTATCATCTGTTCAATTAAATCAAAAGGTTTACCGGTTGTTTCTAACAAAAAAATCGGAGTCTTATCATTATTGTCTTCTTCTTCTTCATCATTGATACGAATCATTTAAAGTGAATAAATCAAAGCATGAAGAAATGAGAAAAGAAAAACTTCAAGCTTCTCCCTCGGTTTGCATCTATTACATTTTTATTCATGTTTTTATTTCATGCCTACATTTCTTTTTTTTTTCTTTCTCAAGTTTTTTTTTTGCTGTTTTATTAGTGCTGTTCGTGCTCATTGTCAGAAATAGAAATATTGACAAGTATTTTTTCTTCTTCTTCTTCGCCGTCGTCGTCATCTCTCGTCTTCACTACACACAACCCACAGTGTACATAGTCGTTTTTCACGAGGTCATCAAATTATTAGTGATTATACGTATGTTCTCCTCTTACACAGCAAAAAAATCATTTAATAATAATTGTCTACACACATTTAAATAAGTATGAAAATGTGTCTCGCATATACAAACTTATTACTTCAATTAAACAGACGGTCTAGTTCGAAAACGGTCGTGAACGCTAAGTCAGTTGTTTCATTGACAAATGATTCAGTTACCTGAAGCATTCATATTTATTTCGTTATGACGATTCTGAACCGAATATGATGTTTGTCAGGGATCAATTGTCGATGAGCTTGTCACCTTCACTAATCGATTACATCGACGTATGTAATGCAGAACAATGAAAAAAAAGTGCACAAGAGAAAGAGGAAAAAAAGAAGAAGAAGAAGAAGAAAAGAGGCGATTATTCAGTCTTTCGAGAAAGAATAGCGTACACATATGCCATGATTAATATGTCAGTAAAAACGTTACATAAAAAAGCAGATGAAACTCATTTTCGGCTGTCTTTTATGCATTAGACGCGCATCTAAACTAATATTTCTACTGAACTTGTTCAGATCAATAATAATTTATGATGATATGTCATGCTGTTTAAGAGACTTATCCAGATGGTAATGTGTTCTCTGTTTTTTTTTCTTGCTTTTCGAGATAATTAGTTTGGTCTGCATCGATCGAGAGAAGACGATGAGGTGTGAACACGAATATATATATTCGATCAAAACCTTCATATTGTTTTCAATATCAAATATGAAGGTAAGATATCCCTACCTTGAAATTCAACACATATAAACAAGGACAGAGACGACACGATTGATGAATCGTTTTTTTCCCTTTTACTAATAATACATTGACAAGAAAAAAAATTAGTCGTCAATCAAAGATTAAAAACGAACTAATCTTCATTAATCATCTGTCTTTCATTCATTTTCTTTTTCTTTTGGCGACTTGTCTTTGACAATTGTGTTCAAGTGTATGTAACATGAGAGCCGTTTTGGGCATTTTTTAACATGTAAAAGAAAGTAATTTGTGTCAATAGAATCCGATTTGCATACAGAGATTATATAATTACATTATTCAACATTTAATATTTCTACGTTTTCACTCGTTAAGCATCGATCGTGAAAAGAAAATGTTTGTCTAACGCGTAGAAAACTAGTTGATCTGTGATAATTTAATTTGAAAGAGAAAATATTTGATTTTTATTATATTAATAAATATTCGTTTACAACGAGACAAGTTCTTTTTTTTTTCTTCTTCTTCGATTAATTTAAATCGAATTCATTCGTTGAAGTTAATTGAGAATAAACACCGTTTGTACGACGTCTTCCGCTCGTAAATAATTCAGTATTTCTTCCGTAGAAACGATGATTATAGAATTTACTAATCAAAGCTAGAAGAATAAAGACAATTGAAATCGAAAGAACGAAAAATATCGGTGCAAAATCTCGAAGAACCGATTGAGTAACTTCTTCCATATCATCATCCGATGGGAACATATTCGTTGATCGATCGATTAGTTTACTAAATAAATACGAAGAACGAATTCATTTCTAAGATTAAAACACAAAACAAACCGTCGAGCTCTGATTGTATCATTAACGATGATAGGTGATTTCTGACAAATGACAGTAGCCGTTCGATTGCAAGGTATTTCATCACAACGAATGACTGGACTTGTTGTTGAAAGTAGATCGACATAAGCACAACCGATCAGATCATTCGATGTAAAATGTTTCGATAAGTATACTTGTTGAAATGTTTTCTCACATAAATCATAAATAACATTCGAATCAGGAATGAGTTCGATGACTTCTTCATCAGCTACTGTATATTGTCGAACCGTTCGATTTTGTAGATCATACATAACACCAACATGTGCAAAGCCCGATGACACGTAACTTCTTCGACGAAGAAATAATGATCGAATAATTTTCAATGTTAAATCGGTTTCAGGCACGAATAAAGTCGCTCCTTCACGTTCACATTCTGATCTTGCATTTATCCAAGATATTTCATGAAATGATATTTTATAACAATGTTCATCGAATAAATGATAATTCGGATCTTCGCCACAATTATATTCAGCAGCAATTTCAACTGTAATTTCCGGATTATCTTCATTCATAGGATTGACTAGTGCATTAGTTTTTTCAATAGATTTATCAATACAAACAGGAATAGCTGATTGAATGGAACATTGATCTGATTCACTGATACATGTTCGAAAACTTTCAGTTGAATTCGTTGCTGTTTTGCCGAAACGAATAGCTAAACAATTGCTATCTATTCGTCGAGATACTGACGAACAATTGCTGAGAAAACGTTCGGATCGTGCACGTTCATTTTGAGTATCATTGGTTCGATCGAACCAGAAGTATTTCGCCGTATTCAGTAGTTCACCGAGATTTTTGAATGGTAACACTCGAGGAAAGAATGAAATGAAAATGGATCGAGGTAGAATATCTTCCATTTCGAGAATATTATTAACTTTTGCTATTTGACCGCCAAGTGATTGACAATAGGCTTTAGCTTGTGAGAATGATTTCGTTTTCGATGAGAAATGACTGTAGACACATTGCTGACCATTTTCTGCTATTTCAAAACCGTGACGACATTTAGGTTGCATGACATACATCGAATAAATCGATGAATTAGCTCGATTACCACATGAATAGAAGTAATTACTCGAACATTTCTGATCGCATGATTCATTTTCTAAAATTCCTGTTAAACCATCGGTTAATTCCAATTGTATATTTGTACAGAAACATTGATCACGTTGAAGAAATGCATATTTTTGTTCGTATTTCGTACATAATTGTAAACATCGACGTGGATGTCGATCTTCATCACCAGTTAAAATAAATTGATAAGTTCGAATCGATGGAAATGATTGAACATAAACGCAGCTATCGAATTGAAAATCAGGATACGTATGATGATTAGCATGTGTTTCATCTTTTGAATTAAGAATATAAAAAACAACAGCAGTATCCTCATTTCCACAATGTTCATGTTGATTACCTGAACATACATCTCCACAATGATCTTTTCGATAGCTTTGAAAATCAGCTGTTAGATTACGAATACGTATGGAACCACTTTCAAGACAATAACATCGATCACTATTAATCAAAGCTATTTGTGTTTGTAATTGTTGACAAACAGATAAACATAATTCATAACTCATACGATTGGAAATCAATGCAGGTAAATTGAGTGTATAAGGTTTTTGATAGCAACCAAATTGAAAATCTTGAACAATGAGATCTTTTGTTTCGCAAAGAACACGTTCGGATTTCGTACAATTAGCGATTGTTTTGTGTGATAGAAGTGGACGTTCATCTGCATTAAGTATCGTACGATTAAAAATGACGCATGAACTACTGTTAAAATCTGCCATTTGAAAGAATCTATTATTCGACATGGGTATTATTGTTTCTCTTGGTGATGAAACTAAACCTTCGAAATAAACATTCTCTTTTTCTGCTGATGAATCAGTGTTCTTCGTAGGTAAAAATGCATCCATCAAAAAGAATCCTAATCGAGCTTGCCAATCAGTTACATATTCCACGATTTGTCCTGTTGATGTTTGATACAATTGTTGTTCATCATCATTATCATCATAAACTTCCTCATTTTCCCATGTTTGTGAAATATCATTTTGATTTTGATCTGTTAGTGTAATACAACTACTTCTCGCTTGTTCAATCGTCTTATTTTCTTCAGACATTCGATAACATCGACCGTTTAAATCAATCCAATTTGCAGGACAAAATCTTGGCGTTGATTCGAATGTTGTTTCAATCAAAGTTGAATTAAATTCATCATCGACTGTCGATGCATATTTATTCAATGGATCGGCTACACAGATGCGATAGGCACGTGGATATAACAAGAAAGATTGTTTGAGACAACCACCTTCGAGAATATAACCTTGTCTGCTATAATACCGATAAGCATGTCTGTATCCATACCAATTTTGATGTAAATAAGAAAATCTTGAGCCATACGGATTGTACGGATTGGCGGGCCGAATCTAGTTCGAATATAAATTATTTATGACAAAATTTTGACTAAAGCTAAGATTTTCATAGAATTACAGCTACTTCTCAAGTAAGTATTTCGCTACTTACGGTTGCCGATGAATCATTGTATGAATTGGACGCACATTTCCATAACGCACTGACAATTAAATTCGACTCGAAATTGATTTGAACTGTTTCATTCGATAATTGTAAGAATTGAACGAGTTTTAATAATTTTTCCCAAGTAAAATCTTCATCGAAAATAAAACTTCTTGTTCCTACGGGACACTGATCCCAATAATATTTGTACTTATAAAAACATCGATCCATTTCTTGATTGTATTGAAAATCGTCCGGACAAATCCCATTGAGATTATAAATAGCCCAGACTTTCGAATTATTCTGTGAACCGCAACGAAATTCCGATTCAGTTTTAGACTCATCCGTTGTATATGTACAATATTGATTGCACGAATCCTCCGTCATAGTTGTTAATTGATATGTACGTTTGAGTTTCGTGTCGATATTCCAAGGTAATATGCATAGACACTTGTCTGGATTGCCATTAAAAGCTGAAATAAACAAAATTCATTTCAGTCAAGTTTTTTTCGTTTCCTAAGCTTTGTTTTTTACCGATAGATTTCGTTGTAACATTGCGATCGAGACAAGCAGCTGCACATTGTTCCATTTTATGTAATAACATATCGGTTGTTGTAATATCATCGAAATCGATTTCAATCGTATCGTAAATATTCGTTTTATTCCATAATTCACAAGCAAAAAAATCAATTTGATGATTGAATAGATGTCGATGTCGAAGGAAATATTCGTGTTGAATATAAGCCGAGTAAGTTTGTTGGCCACCACATGTATTGTTTGTTTCACCGCGTCGATTAGCTAATGTTGAACATCGATACGAACAAAATTTATCTTCTTGTCGATCATGATGCATAAGACCAGCACCTGAACATCGACATATCGTCTTCTGCAAATAAACAATCGGCGTATCACATAAACGAAAGCACAACGTCGGTTCCATATATGAACTCGTAAATAAACTATCGTAAAATACTTGAGTGAAACATCCAGCATACCGATATGAACAATGAATTATTGATTGATGAAGAACAAATGTGATGATAAATATTAAGTGTTTCAACGTGTTTGATGCGAACATCATGTATATGAAATAAAGTGTTCGGGCATGAAAAACGAGCGAGAGAGATGGATGAAATATGAGATATTTAGTGATTATATTTTATATGGGAAAAAGGAAAAAATTGATAATAATAAAACGATCAGTTGATTTCGTAAATTGAAAAATTTATTTTCCTCGATATCAACTTTCAAATGTCATATCGGTAAATTTAACTGAAATCGACGTCTTCAAAAGATGGCTCTAGTATATTTAACTTGTTCGACGTGTAACTGTCGATTGGTTAATTGCAGCTACTATTGTATATTTCTTTTTTTATACTACTACTTCTTACTTTTATATTATCTTTTATTACGAATATTTTGTTGTTTATTTATTTTTATTTTTTATTTATTTATTTGTTTATTTCGGTTATTCATTTGAATAGTTCCCTTTTAGAAGTTATATCGTTTACTCTGTAGGCATATTCATTTTTTTCTTTTTACCTTCACCCTTGAAAATGAATAATGATGCACAAGATAGTGATGGTATTGATATTGGTAATTGCGTCACTTTGACAGCCGAAAAACGAGATGGTCAAACTGTTTTTTTTTGTAGGAAAAAAACACAAGTTAGGACATTTACGTGTTGATACGCAAGGCAATACAACTTTTAAACATCTACCCACAAATCAACTCGTTGAAGCATTGCAATTAGGCATTCAGCATAGTGTCGCTGGACTTGAAGCTAAAGAAGCACATCCTATCTTAGTTCAAGATTTTGCAACCGTCCAAATCATTAATTTTCCGAAGTAGGAAATAAAAATAAGAACAAAAAAACCAACAAATGGTAATGCCGTATTTTTAGATCTGGCCGTTCTGGATTAAATCCAACGCCTCCACATCGTTTCAATGAGTTTACAATTCGTTCATATGCACCGAAAGCATTTCGACATTTTCGTGAGAGATTCGATATTCGACCTGAGGATTATCTCGTAAGATGAACAAATTCTTTCGTTTCTCTTTTTTTTTCTAAATTTTTTCAACTCTCAGGCAATGATTAATAAACCTTTTCGTGAATTAAAAAATCCTGGCGCAAGTGGTAGTCTATTCTATCTAACAGCCGACGATGAATTCATTATTAAAACTGTCGAAAAAAAAGAAGCAGAATTTCTTAAATCTCTCCTACCCGGTTACTACATGGTACGATTGAAAAATATTCATCATGATTTTCTTATCAAAAGTCTTTTTTTTAGAATATCATACAAAATCCACGTACGCTTCTTCCGAAATTCTTCGGTCTTTATTGTTATCAGGTAAAATCAGGTCTTGTCTATTTTGAATTTGTTTGTTTTTCTTATCAAATGAGACATGACTTAGGTTACAGATATATTAACATTAAATAAGCCTGCAATTGTAAGTCATTTAAAAAAAAAGGGAAATACATATATGTCTACTTCAAGCTCATTGATTCACAATGTATCTCTGTGTGTGTGTGTGGTCTAGTTGATAAAGAAAACAACATTCTTAAAAGCTCCTTCTTCTCTTCTATTTCGTAAACAAGGAAAAAAGATTCTTTTGAAATGAAAAAAGACTTTTTTTCGATGTTTATATCCTTCGCTTTGCTCCTTTTTTTCTTTTAATTGAAAATAATGAAATCAAAGATGCATAAGTAAAATATTTGCTAAATGAATAATTCATTAACTGTTGTTGTTTTATTGATTAGGGTGAAAATCGCAATATTCGTATAATGTTAATGAATAATTTAATTCCATCTCATGTTCATATTCATGAAAAATATGACCTCAAAGGTTCAACATTCAAACGTCGTGCTAATGAAGTCGAACGGCACAAAGAAAAGCCGACCTGGAAAGATTTAGATTTCATAGAAAGACATCCTGATGGTTTCATTCTTGAATATGATACATATATTGCTTTGAAACGAACTGTCGAACAAGATTGTCGAGTAAGATTAAAATAAAACGAATAAAGTTCAATTGAAAATTTGATTTCATGGCAAATAGGTCTTGGAAAGTTTTCATATCATGGATTATTCATTTCTCATGGGCGCTCATTATATCGATAGAACCTCGGACTCACCACGAGAAGTGTGTTACTCCAAGTACCCATTGCTATTTTTAAAATGTTTTCTTTTCTTTTCTAGGAAAGTTCAACACCGATCAATAATTCATCAAGTAAGAAGAAGTTAATTGGTTGAGAAAATAAAAATTCCGTTTTAAATTGTAGATCCATTTTCGATGCAACCGAAACGCATGGCTTATTCGACGCCTATGGATACAATTCAAGCTGAATTCGATCGATCAAATACGCCCGATGATGATCTAGCGAAGTTTGTTGTTTAATTCGATCGATTTTCAGTTTCTTTTTTGTTTGTTTTCTTAGAACGGGCGGTATTCCAGCTCGAACAGCTAGAGGAGATCGAATGCTTCTTTATGTTGGTATAATTGATATCTTGCAATCGTATCAGATTAAGAAAAAACTCGAACATGGCTTGAAGTCATTGATGACAGATGGAGTAGGAAGAAAAAACAAATTAGTAACGATAAATTATTATTATCATTGTCTTGTATTTTAGACACAAATCTCAGTTACAAATCCTAAGTTTTATTCGGAACGTTTTCAAAAATTTCTATTCAAAGTTGTTTTCAAACAAGCACCACGTATGTTGTTCTTCAAAAGGAGAAGAAAAACAACGATATTTCATCGTTTTGTTTTCTCTAGAACGAGCATCGAGACTTCTACCTAACGATCTCGCTTCAGTTGTATCGTAAGTTTCAATAAATTCTCTACTTTCGAATGAAAAAACAAACTTTTCTTCTTCAGATTAAGTCCTTGGACAGAACGTGGCATCGGTCCACCTTATGCGTATCCTAATAATTTAAATCCTATTCGATCAAGTCCAAGTACAACCACAGTCAGTAGTCGTTCGACATCGAATTACGCATCAAATGAATCTTCTCGACAGAGTACAACACGTACGAAACATGGCAGCTCAACAACTCTCTACGGAAGTTCACGCCAATCGGATTCATTATATAACGAACCAGCACACGAACATTTTCCTCGTATAATAACGAGTTCTTTCAATAAAAACGATAAACATTCAGTGAAATTACAATCTGACAAAGATTTATCATCGAAAAAACTGAATAAACGACGAAATTTAACTGATATCGACCGTAAACATGCATATTCATCGACGAATTTATCATCAAATTGTATGAAAATATCGAAACGAGACACAATTTAATTGATTGTTTTCTAAATTTAGCTCGTCAACTCTCGAACTATTTGCCGAAAGAACGTGAGGAAAATCATCAATCATCCGAAGAAGTCGTATGTATATTCTCATATAATCAAACGCTCGATCAATTAATAATCCTATTTACGTCTTCGTTATTTTCTCTTCTTCTAGACTCGACTTTGATTCTCAATGTCGAACAAAAAAAAACGCCATTTCATTCCTCAATTCTAATCGTATCGATTAGAAATTCTTCTTTATATTATGTAGATATTTTTTCATCCCAATATCAAACAAAAAAAAAGAGCATACACAAAGAATCAAACAAATATATATATTGTGCTATTTATTTAATGTGATTTTTATTTGCTTTTAAGATAATTTTCATGTTTGTTTTTTTTCCTTTTCTAATAAAACCAAAACGAAACAATAGCAAACGTATTGTTGGTTTTGTTTTTTTTCTAATAAAAATTCAAAATACTAATCAATTTCATTTTTTGTTTTCACTTTGCGTCCCTTGAATACGTGCAATCAAGGGACTCGTTCGACATACGCATACCATCAGCTCACATCTATCGTAGATAGAAAAAGAAGACACTCGCATGCACTCGTCCCTCTTCTTCTTTTCTTGTATGTCGATTAACACAGCAATCTATCTGTCACGAATATAATACATCGCGATAGAAGAAGTATTCCGAAACAAATGTTATCTATTCTTTTTTTTGTTGCTCGTTCTAGATTAGTTTATTCTGTGTTCTTCGTAGTATATTTATGCCTATTTTACATGGAATATAATGACAACAACTGAACAACATACGACTGAAGTTTATCATCATCAAATAACATCGAATGTTGGTTCGATAACAGATTTTCTTCTAAATTCAACACATTCCCGAACAAATTCAAGTGAAAATTTATCGGATAATAGTAAAATATCGAATGGAAGTCGAGAAGAAAACGAACATGAAACGAATACATTAGGAAATCGTGAAAAATTAGGACATCGACGTGTCGATGAAATCGGCAATGTCACGTACAAACGTGTCATGGTCGATGATCTCATGAAATCTTTACAGATTGGCTTGAATTATGTTATTGGTAAACATCATCAACCGCAACGGCAAGTTCTCGTACAAGATTTTCAACAAGTTGAATATCAAGATTTTCCACCGTAAGATCGAACATAAAATCTTCAAAAAAAAACAGAAGCTAATTGATTTTGTAATTAGTGACGGTTCGAAATCGACTCCTTCACATCCTTATGCTGAATTTCGTTTGAAAACCTATGCTCAAACAGCATTTCGTTTCTTCCGAAATGCATTCGGTGTCGAACCATCATCGTTTATCGTACGTTATTCTTACTTACATTTATTCTCAAATCAAATCTCTTTCTTTCTCTCTCTCTCTCTCTTCAGTCGTCATTGTGTGCTAAAGATCTACGTGAATTACCGAATCCAGGTGCTAGTGGTTCGATATTTTACATAACAAGTGACGATGTTTATATAATTAAAACCGTTTCGAAAAAAGAAGCACAATTTCTCTTGAGTCTTTTGCCGGGTTATTATATGAATCTAACACAAAATCCGTTTACACTTCTGCCGAAATTTTTCGGCCTTTTTTGTTATCAAAGTGCGAATAAGAATATACGTTTTGTTATTATGAACAATTTAGTACCAACAAATGTTAAATTACATGAAAAATTCGATTTAAAAGGTTCAATTTATAAACGTAAAGCATCCGAAGAAGAACATAAACGAGAGTTGCCAACATTGAAAGATAATGATTTTAAATCGTTGCATCCATCAGGTTTAATACTCGAGCCATTGTTTTACGATCAATTTAAACAAACAATCGAAGATGATGTTCGCGTTTTAAGTAGTTTTGGTATCATGGATTATTCTCTTTTATTAGCCGTACATAATATAACCGAAGAACTTAAATCTCATCAACAAGTTTCCATTGTTTCATCGGATGAAGCAACACCAACAAACGATAATCACGAGCAAAATCCGCTGACAAACACTGAGATTTCAATGACAAGAATAGCAAATCTTCCGACTTATGTTCAATATCTACGTGTTATTGATTTTATTCGTGCACAACAGGAAACATCGATTGTAAATCCCGATGTTCTACAATCAACGCCTGATCAACTCGCTGACACATCGAGCATACAAACAGTTAAACCCGATGCATCGCCTACATCTAATGAACATGGCAATGTTCTTTTTCGCGAACAGAACAAGAGTCCAACTCATCCAATGACATCGACCTTATCACATTTTCATTCGAATACTGCTCTCATCGGTGGTGATAGTTGGTATCATCGACAGAGTCTTTCACGTCTTACCATGGCTGGTATACCAGCTGTCAATCCAAAAGGTGACTTATTGCTATTATATGTTGGAATTATTGATATTCTGCAGAATTATCGTTTACGTAAAAAACTCGAACATGTTTTTAAATCAACATTACTTACACGAGAAGAAATCTCTGTTTGCAATCCAGTTCATTACGGTGATCGTTTTGTCAGATTTCTTACTCATAAAGTTTTTCGTAAAGGTACATTCTCTCTCTCTCTCTGTCTTATTCGATTCAATGTTCTATTTTAGGTGGTTCAAATGCAAATACAATATTCTCGGATAGTCAGTCAAATACGGATCAAATTACAATTCACAGTAGCAGGTAGAAACAAAAGAATTGAATATAATCTTTGTCAAAATCTTTTCTTTTAAGAATTTTAAATCCGTCATCATCCTATCGTTCACAAATGAGTGACGAAGACGATGATGATGGCTCGTCAATCGTGAGTCCTAACAACCAATTATCAACAATTCAATCATAACAATTCCTCATGTCTTTCGAATTGATTACTAATGATCTCTTTAATAATTCTATCTTGTTGTTTATTTTGTATCACGCATGAAATGTCTTCTTCTTATTTTTTCTTTCTTTTTTTTTGTTCAGTTTCTCATCTAAACTGTTATGCATTCAACAAACATGTATTTATGTTTCAAAGGAAAAATAATAAAATCTTTAACTCAACAACAGAAATCTACATATTCCAAATAAAACTCAAACATCTTTTCTTTTTGACAGATCGAATGATTCGATTACGAAAATCTATGAATTTATCAATTCAGAAACGATTAGCTAGTCGGTATGTGATTGATTTGAACAATTATCAATGAAATATGGATCATAATTTAGCATAGCTTTTCGAATCAATGAATTAGCACGATTTAGTGATGGAAGTGCTATTGCACAAGTGAGACAAATGAAATTCAAAATCTGCTTTTCTTAATCATTATTTTTCTCTAGATGAATAATACAAGTGTACTTGTAACGAGTGTTAGTAAAACGAAAACAGGATCTATAAATCCATCGGCATCATTTTTGCCATTGACTGTACATAGTGATAATCGACGCGTTTGATAGAAGAATAAGAATATGTTTCGTTTTAGGTAGATTATCGAGAAAAAGCAGCAGCCGCTGGTCGAATACCAACAAATCATTTACGAAGAGAATTAGGTTTAACCGATAAAGAAATTCTAACCGGAAGAATGATCGGTAAAAGCTCGTGTTTTGATTAAAAACAACTCGTTCGAATTCACTATTGTATTTAGATCGATCAATACGACCATTGTTTCTCAATGGATATACGTATGATACTCAGGTACAGACGAAACAAAAATCATCGATTCTTTAAAATAAAATATTGATGAGAATTTTAGGTAACTTGTAATATATTATCTGCTGATGGAATGACAGAACCTGATGTACTGGCAATCAATGCAGGTATGAAGATGAATTTTGAAAAAATATTTGAAAGAAGTTTGTTGGTGTTTTAGCATCAGCATCATTAGCAACGTCGGATATTCCATGGAATGGACCGATTGGTTTGATTTGAAGATTTTTATTTGATTCAATTTTGAATATTTTATTTCAATAGCTGCTGTTCGTGTTGGTTCGATCAACGGTCAATTTATTGCAAATCCTAGTCGAGAGCAAATGCAAAAAAGTGATCTGAATTTAGTTGTTTCTGTTAATAGAAAGGGACATCTTGGTAATAAAACCAAAAAAAAAACTATATTTTATTTAATACATCTATTTTCGATAGTTATGATTGATGCATCGGCTAATCGTTTATCCGATGAGAAATTCTATTCAGCACTTGAATTCAGTGTCGAATCTTGTCTTCCAATAATCGAACAAATTCAAAGTCTTTCAAGTAAACCGAAACGAACGGATGTAGCATTACAAAAATTCGATCCTGTACTCGTTGAAAAACTCACAGCATTAGCTTATGATCGTCTTGTTCAAATCTTTACGGATTCAACATTAGACAAAACAGCTCGTGATGTGGCTATAAGTTTACTTCGACAGGAAATCTCGACGAGTGAAGAATATTCAACATTGAATCTCGGAGATACATTTTCTTATGTTGTCAAAAAGATTTTTCGAAATCTAATCTTTGAAAGATCACATCGTTGTGACGGCCGATCGTTTGATCAACTACGTCCGATTAGTTGCCAGATAAATTTATACGAACCATTGCATGGTTCAGCTTTGTTTCAACGTGGTCAAACACAAGTTTTGTGTACGGTTGCATTCGATGCACTCGATTCTCAATATCGTCATAATGAATTCGCTTGGCGAACAGGTGTCAAACGTAAACCATTTATACTTCATTATGAATTTCCACCGTACGCAACAAATGAAATCGGTCGAACCTACGGTCGAGCCGATCGAAGAGAATTAGGACACGGTGCTCTAGCTGAGAAAGGTGTCGAACCTATCGTACCAAATGAATTACCGTTTATGATACGATTGACATCGGAAGTTTTAGAATCCAATGGTTCATCGTCGATGGCTAGTGTTTGTGCTGCAAGTTTAGCATTGATGGACGCAGGTAGATTCGATTGTTTTCGAAATTTCTGTGAAATCATTTCGTTTGAATAGGCATAGAGATTCTCGAGCCAGTTGCTGGCATTGCCATTGGTTTAGTTTCGAAATGTACTGATGATGGATCGATTACTGATCATCGTATACTCACAGATATTCTCGTAGAGTGTTTTTTTTTCTTTTACAATTTCGATTTTTGAACAACAAAACTCTGCTAATTTAGGGTATTGAAGATTATATGGGTGATACAGATTTCAAAGTTGCTGGAACACGAAATACCATTACTGCATTGCAGGTAGTTGAAACTAGTTTTTATGTTTGTTTGTTTTGCAAATAAATTCTATAGGCTGATATTAAAAATATGGAAGGCTTGCCATTAAATATCGTTCAAGAAGCTCTTCGAGCAGCACAAGGTAACAAAAGATTTTTAATCATGGATAAATATCAATTCGTTCTCGTATTGAATAGATGGTCGATGTAAAATTCTCGATATTATGAATAAAACAATAAATCAACCACGAAAAGCAAAAAAAACGAACACACCCGAACTTGAAACATTGACTATTCCTGCTCATAAACGAGGCCGATTTCTTGGTGTTGGTGGTATTAATTTAAAGAAGATTCTCGCACAAACTGGTATTTATTTTCAATGAATAATTGTTCGTTCGAATGTGAGTTTCTTCATCTTTTTTTAGGTGTGACAATCTCGCCTATTGATGAAATCAGTTATTCAATCTTTGCACCGAATAAAGATGCTCTAGTTGAAGCCAAACAAATCGTTGATAAACTACTCGAAGAAATGAAAGAACCTGAACTAGAATTCGGGGGCATTTATACGAGTAAAATCGTTGAAATTCGTCCGAATGGTGTTCTCATACAATTATATCCGACGATGCCACCTGTTCTTCTTCCGAATTCTCAACTTGATCGACGAAAAGTTAGAAAAAGAATCCGATTAAAAACAAAAACCTTTCATTTTTTTCTCAGGTTGATCATCCAAGTGCATTGGGTTTGAATGTTGGCGATGATTTACAAGTGAAATATTTCGGTCGTGACCCAGTTTCAGGCACAATGAGACTTTCGAGAAAGATCCTATTGACTACCGGTGGTGTTGGATCTGTACGAGATATGATTTCAACTGAAAAAGATTCGAAACGACCAGGAATCTGGGACGTCAAATCATCGAATGAAAAAAAATAATTCGTTGTTTCTGTTATACAGAATAGGTTATTTGTTATTGTTTTCTTTTCCGAGGCAAAAGTTCAAAATGTTAAATTAAAAAAACCGTATACTGATTGCAAGTCTCGACTAATTGCACGCCTGACATTCGAATATGTCATTTGAAAAATGATATCTAACAGCCATCAGTAAGATAAATATCAATTTCTTTTTTCAGCCCATTTTCGATTAAAATAACTCGAGATAATAATCAAGATCGCATTTTGATCTAGACACGTTTCGGAAAAAAATTTTTTTTTTCGTTGAATACCGAGTATGTATATATGCTGACGTCATTCCGTGTACTTTTATCTTCTTTGGTTTCAATGTCAATACGTTTTTCGACTTCTGCGTTGTTATTTTTCTTCGAGCACAAAAAAAATACAAAGCAAAACGAAAACTTATTCCGTTAAATTAACCATATTTTTCATAATTTATTTGATGAAAACCACCGATTTCAAATTCAATGCATATAGGTAATATATGCTTTCGTTTTGCGTTTAAAGAATAACAAAGTATACATAAAGAGACCGTAACTATGAGTCAAATACGTATTCTCTCTATGTGCGCGCGCCCTTTACATCTTTTGCCCCGTTGTTTTTTTTTTGTCATTTCATTTTCTAAAGAACCACCGAAATATATAGTTAAATATTATCGCTATCGTCATCATTTGCCTTTCTAACGTATGATTATTCTCGAAATCAACTAAAATACATCGTCAGCAAGCTATTTGGATACAAAAGAAGACGAGAACAAAAAACCAAAGGTATTTATATGGTGACGTGATGAAATTAAAGACGAAGAGAGAGAGAGAGGACATTGTTTTTTATTCTATCATCGATTGACGAAGGAAGAGAACGAGAATTTGATTTTGTTTTGTAACGAAAAACCATTCTGTAAAGTATATCGGTATGTGATTTACCTCGTGACTGCATAGTTATATCGATGAATTCGTGAAGTTCTTTTTATTTCAGTCAAACAAAAAATAAAATATCTAGGTTATTTTCTAACTCCTATCGAGAATCGTTCGTATACAATATAGGTAAAGAGCATGAGTACTTGTACTTGAAATTTATGGCATTATTCTCGAAAATATTATGCGTGCGCGTGTTCTATTAAATCAATATTTGTCTTTACGTTTATGTACGACATCTATTCGAAATTTATGAGTTCGATTTCACTGAAAATAAAAACAATATCATTGAATTTTTCTTTCTAACGAGTAAGAAAATTTTTCAATAATTATTCGTTATCCATGTCCTTGATAGACGCCTAAATAAAACACATATCTAAATTGCGTTATATTTATAATAAACAAATAAACATGTCAAACGAAGAAGAAAAAGAAAAAAAATGAAGAGAAGCAACATATAGAGTAAATATAGGAAAAAAAAAGAAGCGAGTTATATAAAAGAAAAAAGAAATCAAATCAAACGTGAGTTTCAAAAAAAAAATAGAAAATACAACCAACGAGAACAATCTTATGTTATTATAAGTCCATTTTTTGTTCACATTTACAGGTATGAATCGTTTCCATAATGATTGTATTTTGTCAGAAAAAACAATGAATACATCGACTTCCAATACTCCACACAAACGTCATCCTCTAACCAAAGCGTACAGTTGTTCGGACGCAACATCATCCAGTACTCTTGGCAATTGTGCATTTATAACTCCAAGTGAATTCGTTGAATTAATAAGTAAAAAATCCGATGCACACGATCTACCCATTCTTGATTGTCGGTCACAAATGGATTTCGGATGCGAACGTATTCGTTCGTCGCACAATATCAATTGTCGAACGAAAATCATGGCGAGAAAATTAACATCGAAACGTTTGGAAGACGTTGAACCAAACCTTTCGTCAACATTAGACAAACATGATACCGTGATTCTCTATGATCAATCGACAGATCCTCGAGCTGATGAAAAGATCAGTTCACTACCCATCAATCTCGTTGTTCAAGCGGCACAAAAATCGAACAAACGAGTGCAAATCATTCAAGGTACACGACGTATTTTTAAGAAATTAAAAGTACACAACGACTGTTTTTTTTGCATTTGTTTAGGTGGATTGGACGCGGTTAAAACTGAGTATCCTGAATTTATTGAATGTCCTACAAATTCAATTCGAGACAAAAATGACGACAGCGATCCGCCACCATCAACTCCCGAAGCAATCGATAAAGAAAATGTTTCAATGACTGAAATTCTTCCACATATTTTTGTCGGTAGGTTGAGAAGCAGTTTTCTTTTTTGCAAAACAAACGACGTAGAATCGAGAGAGAGAGAGAGAGAAAAAACTTCGAACGTCGATCCGGTAACCATGAGTCATTGAGAAAATAATCGAAGGTCGCACGAAGATTACGTGTTTCTCTTTTATCTCAATCTACTTTGTTTTATTTACTTAGGTAACACGAGTGATGCACAAAATCTCGAGCGTTTAGCTGAAAAGCATATAACCCATATCATTAATTGTACGCCTGACTTGCCTTTCTATTGGGAAAATAAACACCAATATTTGAGAATCGATATACTCGATTTACCATCGCAGAATATTCGTCAATATTTCGATCAAGCAATAGAATTCATTGGTTTGTTTTGTTGATTGTCATTCTGTAAGTTGTGACTTTGCGTTTTTTTGTTTCTTCAGACAATGCATTGTGTTCGAAAGACAATAACGTTCTTGTTCATTGCTCAGCCGGAATAAGTCGTAGTCCGACACTTGTTCTTGCTTATATGATCAAACGACATCATTTAACATTAGATGAAGCATTTGAAAAAATGCGTCAATTACGTCAAATAGTTGATCCAAACATGAGTTTTATACTTCAATTACGTGAATGGGAGAAAATCTCTCGATCATCGACTAACAATGATACGAGTACATACGAGGAGAATTCAGGCACAAGCACAACTCCTCGATCAGCAGCTTCCTATTGCGGATCAACATCCAAAAGCAAAACAGATACTAAAAAATCGCTTGCAGATTCATCGATAACGGTTAAATAATAATAATTAATAATCATTGAACATTTTTGTTTGTCTTTTTTCCTCTGAACAATCAATTCATCAGCAGAACAATTGAGATTTGCTGTTAAAACAAAAGCAGAACATCAATGCAATTTTTTTCTTTGTTCACTTTTTTTTTCTAAATAGACTTTCGATGATTATCATCATGAGAAGAAGAAGAAAAATACCGGACACACACACACATACATTCGATCGATGTCTTCCATTGTGTCATCTCTCATTTTTTTTATACATAATTTTGCTTTCAAACTATTTTTGTACATTATTCTCAGTATCTTTATGTGATGACTGAGCTAAATGCTCTTCTATTTAAAAACAAATATGTATCAAATGAGTAGATTCTTGTTCTTTCGTGTCTGCTTATATCTATGTCTTTTTTTTATTGAATAAAATTGAATATTTTCGATCGTTAGTTGTGCATTAGACGTGTTTTCGTCGTGTCAACAGAGCGAAGGTCGTTAATCAATGCACTCATATTTATTAATTTTCAAGGTTAACCATATTTAATTGATATGTTTGTTTGTTTGGTAATTGAATTGAAAATTTTATTGATACGCACACGTTCACATCTGCATTGTTTTCGTTTGTTCGTTCGTTCGTTCGTTTTCGTTTTCTTCTAATCAAGCAAATCATTTATTGAATCGATAAAGGTGAGTCTTTATGTTCAATTTAATGTGACAAAAATTATTTTGATGAAGAGCTTCACATAGCCAGCGAAGCGTTACCCTATCAACAAGACATCGTCACACAGCCATCGTCTATCCGTATCTTGCATTTTTTTTCTCTTTCTCTCCTCTCGAACAAGCATATATAAAAGAGAGCAAAAAAAAACGCGAAACATTCGAACATATATAAATATTGTGCATTTTGTGACAAATCAATCGGTTCATCGTATCGAAAATATGTTAACTCATATGCAATTCAATTCAATTGAACAATTAAATGATTCTCGATATTTACGAACATCATCCTCGGCGTTACCAATGCAGAATAGTTATCATCAATTGCATCTACCTGTGCCTGACGATTTGACATGTTCAGCATATTTTCTAACTCGAGTCGATCTCAGTGATTACACTGTCGATACTCTGAAGCAAGTTGTTGACAGACATGTATCAGGGCCAAAAAGCAAAGGTAAGATAATTCGTAGACAAAGCCAATGCTAGATCATAGTTTGTTCTGTTCGTCATAGGATTGAAGGTTACACTATCCTTGCCCGACGAAGGTTTTATCATCGAAAATGTCCTCGATTCTAATCAATCGTGGATGTATAAAACCTCGGAATTGTTATATTTTTGGCGTGATTCATTCTATACGAATATAATTGTTGTTATAACATTGAATCGTTCGGCAAGTCAACAGCAAGCTGCTTTTTCCGGTTCGATATTTCGTCTGCGAGGGAATGACTCGGCGCAATTATTTCTTCAACGTGCACAACAATTTTTCGGTCAATTATCGTTATCAAACGGACAGAAAAAATCGAATCGAAAACAATCTCGTCGTCATCATCATCATCATCATCATCACCGTCATTCGAAACCGAAAAGTATCGAACCTACTCCGGAGAAATCTCCGCAACCAGATTCAATTTATCAACTTGCCAATCATCGAACTTATAGTGAAACAACAACATCAACTGACTCACAAAAATCTAATTTAAACAAGAATGGCAATGATGATAATGATGAGAAAATGACAAGTGTGAGTAACACATTTTCGAATGAATATGTACTCGAATTAGTTCGAGAATTGAGAGCTCTGAGAAGCGAAATCGCTTTATTAAAAATAGAACAACCTAAAACACCGACTCGTTCGATAAGTACAAGTCCAATTATGCTACCAGAACAAGAAATCAAAATTGATAAACAACCAATAGCCTTGGAAAATTCGAATAGTAAACGAAAAAATGAACAAATCAATATCAAGGTTAATAAACGAGCACCAGCACAAGGTAAACATAACATAAAAATAATATTTCATTCGAATATATTTCGCTTTCTTCAGACATTCTATTGAAAACTTCCTTGAAAACCAATGGTCATTCAACTATCAAAGAAGACAATGACATCCAACCAACTTCTTATCCATCTCGAAATCATTCACTTCCCATGGAAACTGAGCCGTCGTTTTCGGTTAAAAAAGGTGATATCGTTAGTTTTCAATCTTCCTTCGACGATACTCTTCCTCCTCCTACTGAGAATATCTACGAAAATATTCCAATTGTTGTACCGGCAGCCAATCAAGAATTCTATTACAAAACATCGGACACGAAAATGAAAGATAATTCACAAGTTCTTGTTACACTCGAAGGCGATCATAATTCTCAAGAACAACAGCAATATCTTTCGAAATTATTCGGACCTGAAAACGGCATTTCATTGCTCATACCGCCTGATGTTTTGGAAAAGAAACTCAAACCAAAAGCAGAAGAAATGCCTGTGAAACAAACGGCAGTGCCGACTGCTGCTGCGGAGGAGGAGGAAGAGGATGAAGAAGAATTAGTCGTAATTGGTAATCGTCATCCAAATGTTTACCATCAAGTGGTGTTTGCCGATCGTTTAACGAATCCATTATTCAATGTCGATCGACAATTATTAGCAAATACAATTGCGAATCAATTTGGCATCGAACCGAATTCACCTTATTTAGAAAAATTAATCGATAATCAACATTTATTCGTTTCTCATAAACGTACATTTGCGAATATGATCTGGCAAATGACACCTGAAGAACACAAAATGATGTGTTCATCGCCTGTTCTATCATCGAATATAATCGAAAAACCGATTACAAAAACGAAAAACTCCTTACGTTCAATATCCAAAGGTCAACGTATTAGTTGGGACAATTCATTAGACTAGTTGATTCTACTATTTCTCTTGACATAGCTTATTTTTCTAGAATATATAAAATATAATCAATCATTCGGATAGTTTTTCTCTTTCAGTGCAAATACGTATGATTGGCGATCAGATCGATCTACCTTTGTCGATTAAGTTAGTTGTTTATGTTTGTTTGAAAGCAATACGATAAAATCAAATAATACATAAGTCAATAGAATGAAAACGAAGAAAGAAAGAACAATTTTTTATCTGTTATGTAAGTTAGTTATTGTCCGGTGAATGAATGAATGAATGAAATCAAATACGTACAACGAACTCGCCATTAATACGCATAATACGCATGGAATTGATATTCAATTGTGCTTTTCGTCCAATAGAACTCGTACCTAGAAGAGGTTGTTGATGATAAAAAGATTTCGAATAATTGTTATTTGAACGAGTAGATAACGAATGAAATGGTTTCGAGACTGTTGGTGTTGGTGGTAGCGGTGGTAGAAGATTTACATTCGTTTTGTCATTTTCAATTTTGAGAATTCGTAAAATTGGCGGTGTTGTTAAATGAATATTTTCAATCGACGATTGATATCGTTTATGTTGATTCGACATTGTCTGTGCTAATGTCCATGTCTGTTCGTATTCATAGGAGCTTAAATATGGATAATTTGCTTTTTCATTATTAATCATTGAATGATACGAGCAAATTTGTCGAGTATTGGGTTTATTATTATCATCGTTGACATACCATTCGACTTGTTCACGAGGCATTTTCTTCTATTCTGATTACAATAACCTTAAGTCTACTTCTTTCGTTCTCTTATTCTCTCTCTTTCTCTCTTTCGCTCTTTCTATGAACAAATAATACAGACGTAAGGAGAGACACCCTAAAGTGAAATAATTTATGTTCGGTCTTATAAAAACACAATCGAACAAAGTCAAGTAGGATAATCTGCACTTTGAGACATTGATTTATTCACGATCGAGAAAAGGCACACACACACACAC
>ERZ778024.900-NODE-900-length-42127-cov-54.408609_pt1 | contig 42127 bp, 39 predicted proteins | sample MGYA00375754_ERZ778024 | MGnify/ENA primary metagenome ERZ778024 (study PRJEB29350, sample SAMN05389827) | bioreactor metagenome | isolation source: Thiocyanate bioreactor | place: South Africa: University of Cape Town | collected 2014-02-18 ...
GAAAAGAAGATGTGTTTATTTATATACAGATATTTTGTATATATGAGTTATCTATCATTCTGATGTAAGAATATCGAAAGAAAAAAAGAACTATTTAGTTAATAAGTTAGTTTTTCCTTGTTCTGCCAGTAACAATTGTACATAGGGCATGTTCGATGTCCTCCAATATTGTTTTCTTTAACCTTTACGGAGGTAGAAAAATATTCTTTTGTTTGTTTCTGTCCAGGTCGTTGCACCCATTCGTGAAACAGGCGCACAAACATTAAGTATAATTTGTCATCGTTTACAAGATCGACCACAATGTGCGTTACTTATTCAAATTCTTTTAAATATAACCAAACACAAAAGTACCTGGGAAATTCGTCATGGAGCTCTGCTGACTCTCAAATATATCTTCTGCCTTTTGAAAGTAAGATCAAACGAATTCGAATCGAAATAATCAAATCGATCTCGCTTTCGATTCTTTCATCTAGGAAATCCCTCAAGATATACAAATTCCATGTGTAGAAACAGTACGACAATGCCTTACAGATCAATCCGACGATGTCGTTTCAACTGCTGCAGCGACTTTATTGCCTCTTGTTACCAATTACGAATCAGTAAAATAAATAGAAAATATTCTAAGAAAATATCTCGAGTATTTGGTTCGATTTTAGGTGATTCACAATTGTGCTCCTGGTCTAATCGGTGAACTTATTTCATTACTTCATTCAATGGATGATCTTAATGTAGCAGCTAGTTCAATTATGAATCTTCTCGCTAAATTACTCGCATCAAATACAGCTGAAAAGTAGCTAATAGATTTCTCTATTTAAAATAGAAACACTAATTCTTGCGTTCGAAATTTAGATTTAAACTTTCGTTCGCAGACGTTCTACCTAAAATATTTCCATTTTGTCGTCATCATGCATTACCATTCCGTTTGGCTGCCATTCAAACCGTGATGAAAATCATCGAAGCCAGTCAAGTAAAACACATTGATCTCGATCGAAATTCGTAAATCTATTGAATTGATATCCTTTTTGTTTTGTTTCAGTCAAAATTAGATGCATGTTCTCCTGAAGAACTCTCTGTACTTGAACGAACATTCTATCTTCTTTTTGAACGATGTATTCTCGAATCGGATGACAAAGTTCTTCAATTGATTGAACAAGTTCGATTTTTGTTTGTGATAATTAGGAAAATTTGATTTTCTCCTCTAGGCATGGACAATTCTCTGTGAATCAAATATTATCGTTCAAAAATGTACACCTTCATCATATCAACGATGGATCTGTCTATCAGTTCACCCAGCTCGTATGCCAATCAATCCAGCATGGTTATTAAATGATGAACAATATCAATCTGTAAATTTCAAAGATTCAATAATCGATTCATTCTTATTTCTTAATCATTTTTAGACGACAACAACAGACAAAACTGATAAACATTGTCAGAACAATATAACAGGCAATAATCATCAATATTTAGCCATGGGTTTTACTATAATTCATAATGAAACACCTATTGAATATGATCGTGCTGTTATTCGATGTCGTCGTTTAGCAACTCGATTACTTGGCGTTCTATTCAGTCGTTACAATTCAAAACAATCGCTCGATGTTCTAACGTATTTAACACAAAATTTAAATTTTCGTTCGGCTGTTCACCGTATGGTCGTTGGAATGATTGCTGGCGAATGGGCGAAAGTAAGTCGAACTAAAAACAGAAATTCACATTAAATAAATTGTTTTTTTTTCATTTTTCAAGAATCTTAAAGATTATTCATTTCAAACAGATATTCTTCAAGAACGTTTACATACAGCATTACATGAAACCATCTATTTCGATGAAATAGCACCTTCATTTACGAAATTAAAACGTGATTTTACAGCTTTTATGAATGACTGTGCAAAACAACGTCTATGTAGTCCACAGTCGATTGCATCGATTGAGTAAGTCGACAATATAGAGCAGTAGTCTTATCTCGAGACACGTTCCCTTTAACATTCGATTCAATGAACGTTAAAGTTTTGTGTAACTCGAAACATTAACTATCAAATCAATGAATCTCTCTGGGTTGTATTCGAAAGACAACCGAATACATTCTTTGTTCCAATTCATACAAATACTCTGATTTTTGTTTTTTTTTTGTAGACTTCATTCGGTTGATCAGATTATTGAATTATGTGATAATGTTCATTCGAATATTGATTCACATTTACAATTAAATGGTCAAAAACAGAATATTCGCGATGAAGCTCAACGAATACAAACCGAATCCGAAACGCTTTCACTTCGGTGAGAAATCTTTCGAATTCAAACAAAATCAAATCATCGGTTTCATTTAGTTCGACCGCATATTTAGCATCAGCTTGTGTCTATTGGCGTTTTCTTGGCGAACAATTAAATCCATTGATTCGACCATTGATGGACGCATTGAAAAAAGAATCTGATCTGCTTATTCAAGTACGAATTTCGATTTTCAAACAAACGATAAAATTCAATTTGTTTTTAAAAAATTTTTTATAGAATGACATTGCTCATGCTGTTGCTGATCTAATTTGGCAATGTACACAGCGAACATCTACAGCTAATCCAAATAGTAAAATTATTAAAAATCTATGCAATTATATTTGTGCTGATTCGGATGAAATGCCACATATAACGAATTCTGCACGATTTTCAGGTTGAATTGAGCTAATTTTTTTCTATTGAAAGTTCTTATCGATGAAACTATTTTTCTAGAAGCTGGAGAAACATCTACAAATGTCAATGAAGAATATCATTGTACACTGCTCAAAGGCATTTATACATGGCAAAAAACTAATAGTGTAAATGAATGAAAAAGAAAACAGAATTTTCTCGATTTACTATGAATTCAATTTCAGGATGATTCATCAAGAAATACGTTAACACGGGATGCATCAACTGATTCGACACCAACACCATCATCGAATAGTTCGAATGCAAAGAGATTTGTAAGAAGAAAAATTTCGAATATTTGAAATCGAATTTATGCTTTTGCCTTTCAGAATTTTGATTCGGCAAATGCAAATGGTAATAATACAAGTGAATGTTCAAGACATGGAGGTGAATTTGCATTATCTGCGATTTGTCATCGTTTTAATGCTGATTTACAATCTAATCTACCCGATTTATACAATCGATCAGTCGTAGAAATTGAACAATTTACCGATGGTTTGTTAGAGATTTTCACAAAACATCTCAAACGAATGTTTTCTTCATTTCTTTTTAGATTTCTGTCAAAATCAATCGAATACCGATGCTCAATCTCTAGCAGATACACTACAAATTCTTTCAATACTCATTCCACACGTTCATGAAACCATCTTAGACAATGTAAATTTTTGTTTATTGTCTTTCGAAATTGATTTTATTCAATTATTCGATTTCTAGTATCTTAAACTTCTACCGAATCTATCTCGATGTCTGTCATCGAAATACACCGTCATACGTTATTTAACATCACGTTGTTTCGGAATTTTATCATTACATAAAACCGATGAAGTCCTTCAGTTTATTATCAATTCAATTATACCGAAATTATCAAATACAAATATGGATGTCAGTTATTTACAAGGACCTATTGAAACTCTATATCGTAAGATCTGTCACGTGATGAAATTCTTTTAAATTAAATTCGATTTTGTCTTGCATAGATGTCATGGATAGACTAGCATTGAATATCGTGTCCTATGCGAAATATTTAATGATACCATGCATTCAATCGATGACACATCAAGATTGGTATATCCGATCAATTGCGAGCAATTGTTTTGCTGTTCTAATTAAATATTATGCTTTACATGTAAGATAAATTCAACGAAATAAGAGGACAGAATTGTTATTTGTGTGTGTGTGTGTGTGTGCATATATTTAGAATGATGATAAACAAGTTCAACAGACCAATGGCAAAGATAATGGAGATTTTCTTGAACAATTATTTGATAATACAAAAATGCCAATTTATCATTTACCAATGTCAGTTAATGTCGAGATTCGACCGTATCAACAGGTATGTTGGACAAAATAAATGAAAAATTGAAATTAAAATATGAATTAGGACGGTATCAATTGGTTAATGTTTCTAAAACGATACAATCTTTCGTGTGTTCTCGCAGATGATATGGGTCTAGGAAAAGTAATATTGCATTTTTGTTTTTATTCGAGAATTTGTTTGAGAATTTTAATTAGACTTTACAAACAATTTGTGTTCTTGCTGCTGATATTGTTGATCGACGAAAATCGGTTCGTAGGGAAAAACAATATATGTATATAGTTTTTTTATTTTGTTTTTTAAATAGAATCTTGAAATTCGTCCATCGCTTGTTGTTTCTCCGCCAACATTAACACGTCATTGGACAAGTGAAATGACGAAATTTATCAGTGAAGATATTCTTCGACCATTACTCTATTCGGGAAAGAATTTAGCTGAGCGTGAAGGGTAATAGAAAAACGATTTATCTTCTTTACATTCATCTCTTCATTCAGATTAAAACAAAAATATCTACAAAATCCAAAAGATTACACTGTTATCGTTGCGTCGTATGACGTTGTCCGTAGTGATATTGCCTTTTTCTCGTATGTTAATTGATTTTTTGAACAAAATCTTTATTATTTTTTCTCTCTCCGTCAAGAACTATTCCATTTAACTATTGTGTACTCGATGAAGGCCATGTTATTCGAAATTCGAAAACCAAACTATCGAAAGCCATTCGTCAGATTTCTGCAGGTATGTTTTCACAAAACTCAGCAAACAATCGAATGAATATACGGATTTTCAATTGCTCATTTAGCACATCGTCTTATTCTATCGGGTACGCCTATTCAAAACAATGCACTTGAACTTTGGAAACTATTCGATTTTCTTATGCCGGGTTATTTGGGCTCGGAAAAACAATTCATTCGTCGATATCAAAAGCCATTATTAGCATCGAGTCGTGATCGAGATCTTGAACATGGTAGAAATCGAATATTTATCCTTTCGATTAAAAACAACAAACAATCGAGTGTTTTTTTTTCTTCGTTGTCATTTCAGGACAATTAGCTATGGATGTTTTGCATAAACAAGTGAAACCGTTTATGTTACGTCGTTTGAAAACGGACGTTTTGGATGATTTACCACCGAAGATTCTACAAGATTATTATTGCGATTTGAGTTCAATTCAATGTATGCTCTATGAAGATTTTGCAAATAAAACGAAAGCACAAGCACATTGTGACGACGATAATAATGACGATGGAACACAAAATCAAAACGGAAATGTGGCAACAGGTCATGTTTTCAAGGTAGATTTTGCGTTTTTTTGTTGTACAAAGGACTTGTTTTGTTTTTCGATAGGCTTTGCAATATTTACGAAAATTATGCAATCATCCAGCTCTTATTCTCTCGCCTGAACATCCAAAATGGTTGACTGTACAAAATGAATTGAAAGATTCGCAAACCAACTTGAACGATATTCGACTATCAGGAAAATTACTTGCTCTCAAGTAAACTTTTTGTTCTCTCGCTCTTACGCAGTAAAATGAAGATTATCAATCATTTTCAGAGAATTATTAATCGAATGTGGCATTGGTGCATCAAAAGATGCGGTTGTTTCGACACATCGTGCATTAGTTTTCTGTCAAATGAAAGTCATGATCGACGTGATTATTAATCAAGTTCTTTCGTAAATTGAAATCGTTCTCTTGTCGCTCGTTTTTTTTTATCATCGATTTTATTTCTTTAGAACAATGGATAATGTTAGTTATCTTCGTTTGGATAGTTCATTGAATGCAGTTGATCGTTTTAATACAGTTAATTTATTTAATACGGATCCAAGTATTGATCTACTTTTGCTTACAACGCATATCGGTGGTCTGGGTTTGAATTTAACCGGTGCTGATACGGTCATATTTGTTGAACATGATTGGAATCCAAGTAAAGATTTACAGGCCATGGATCGAGCACATCGTATTGGACAAAAGAAAGTTGTGAATGTCTATCGATTAATCACGAGAAATACAATCGAAGAAAAGATTATGAAGTTTGTTTTGTTTGCGGAAAATGATTGAAGAATAATTTTTTTTGTTTGAATTTTAGTCTTCAACGATTTAAAACAAATCTTGCCGATACGGTTTTATCATCGGATAATAATTCGACGAGTTTATTGAATCTAGATAAAGAAACGAATTTAATCGATCTTATATCATTAGGTGATGAAACCAAAGGTCAATCATTAATATCCGAACAATCGACGAAAAAATCGAATCCAAATAAGAAACAAACTTTGAAATCAATGCTCGATTCGTTCTCAGAACGAATTGATAATGATATTGATTGTTACAGTGATGAATATGATGTCAATAAATTTGTTCAACAACATTGATAAGAAAAACGACAAGAATCTCGTGATGAATATATTTATATATATACTTGTATACATATTATTATTGCTCGTTTCTAACACTTTTTTTTGTTCTTTGTCTTTTTCTCTTGACGAAAAAAAATAAACATTCTTTAAATTTATCATTTAAACATACATGTCACATGTTTTAATAATAAAAACTAACACTTTTCAACTTATATCAAGTATTATTTAACACTACTTTGTCTAGTTTCTATTTATACTCGCGTATGTTATTCAACGTTAGCATATATTTACAGACGTCAATTGATTGGCATATTTCTTTTGTTCTATTTAAGGCAAAATAGCAATTATCAGAATACGATCCTCTATGTGATCTGTTTGTTGACAAAATATTTTCTTCTATCAGCATTGTTTACATGATAATGCAACAAAAGAGGTTGGTACTCAAATATAATTGTCAAAATGTCCTTAATCTGCTTACGTAATATTTATTTCAAATAAATTCATTACAAATAGTATCTAATAAATACTTCTACAAAACGAGAGACAATACAAAATAGAGATCACAAAGAAGAAGAAAACAATTGAATTATTGCAAAAGAAATTGACGAATAAAAATATTGAGCGGTGTGCATAATAAAATGAACAAGAAGAAAACATACTCTAGTCATTTAGGCACAGTGAGATAGTAGAAAAGAAAAACAAAGAAATCTACTGTATAAATACGCGCATGTACATTGAATAGATGTGATTTAATGCAGCTTTATTTACGATACTTGAGATTGATTATTAGATGTATTCAGTTTTCTATTCGAACTTAACTCTCCAAATGTAGTGGTAGTAGTAGTATTATTATTATTAGTTGTCATCGTAGCAACAGCTTGTGCTTGATCGACTGCAAGTGATATCGAGTGAATTGGCGCAGACATAGACGATTGACTAGGATTGTTTACTGGTTTAATTTTAATTGCTTCTTCATAGGACGGCGGAATATCTAGAAATATATTAATCAATTAATCAATTGAAAAGCCAGACAAAAATCTAACCGAGAGAATAAAAAGCACTTTGTTCATAACTTGGTAAACCAATATGAAATGCGTTCGAATAACAACCGAGATCCCTTGAGAAGAATAAGAGAAAAAATGAATATGAAATTCTGATGAAAAGAAAAAAAAAAGAAACATGCATACATACCCATTGTTCATACTCGTAGAATTAATTGTGCCTGTATTTTGAGCATTCAAACGAGCTTGCTGAAAAGATATTTTCATGTTTTATTTTTCTGTGAATAAATTTTCACCTACTCTCATTCGTTCAGCATTGAGTTTTCTCAATGCGATTAAGATCTTTTCAGCTGAGATCCAATACATAAAAGCAAATATAATGCCAATACCGCTGGAAAAGAAAACAAGTATTTTTGTTGATGAAATAAAGAAGAAAAAAACGAAGTTTTGAAATACCCAAAAATAATAAATGAAACAGAGAATCTTTGTTTTTCAAACGATGCAAGCAGAGAACCAGCAACAATCAAAAGAACGCCGAAAACTATTTCAAAAAAACAAACAAAAAAAATCAATCATGTTCTCAAACCAAACGAAAACTAACTGAGAAAAGTTACAGCAGATATTTTTCGTTTTCGTGCTAAACTTTCAATTCGAACATTGGGTGCCGTATGTGGATTGGCGGATGTTGATGTTGCCATAATAATATGAATTGCATTCATTTTGATTTTGCAACAAGAGACAAGAAGAAGTCTTTACATTTACATTCTAGAAAAAGTAAACCATTTGAATAAACTTGACTTGTTTGTTCATCGATTCAAGTCTAGACAAACAGGTCGTGTCAACAATGTTTAGATCAACTGATGAAATCGTCGACAAAGCACAATCTATCACGAGAAATTGCCGATTGGTTGACTCGAACGAACCAATAGACAACGAGTTTTGATAGGTTATTGTTATTTGTTATTTGTCAGTCATTTATTAACACTTTCGTTCTCGATCAATGTCAAGCAATACAACGGAACGTTCAAATTTTCGTGGCAATCGACCATTATCATCTAATCCACCTCATTCAATATGTGTTACTGATAGAAAAGTTGTTTCATTTACACATCTATGGACAATTGATCATTTTCAATCATATCTCGGTTGGTTCACTTATTTCATTGATTGATCTTCAATTGAATTCGTCTATTTAGATGATCCTCAATCACCTCGTGTTCTTTTCAGTTCGTATTTCTCACCCAATTTCGGCCCACACACTGATACAAGGTTAAATTCTTTGTCTTCAAAGACAGAAAAAGCAAAATTCGATATCTGTCTGCTTTTAGTTGGTGTTTAAAACTCTATCCGAAAGGTGTTAATGAAAAATCTGTTGATTACATCAGTTTATTTGTCAAATACGTTCGCGGTCGTACTGATCTTCAAGCCAAAGCTGAATTCTCTCTCATAAATAGTCGTGGTGAATTTCATATCGTTCGCAAAACTCCCTATCACATCTTTCCGACAGGTGGCGATTGGGGTTATTCCGAATATCTCATGCGTATGGTCTTAACAACGCAACGCAAAGCCGAATTATTAAATTCCGATCAAAGTTTGAAGATTTTCACGCGTGTTATCATCGTTGGCGAATCATCGTCATCGATTATTCACGAAGAGAAAAAGAATACCTACGAAAGTCTAGTCTCACTGTCATCTCATTTTGGTTCATTATTAACTTCGACGAAAGATAATTGTCACGATGTAACTATAGTTGTTCGTCCACAACAATTTCATCATTTAACATACGAGAATAAATCTCAGGATGTCCCATCGTCATCGACACCATCGAAAAAATCTCATTCGAATGCGAACAATCGAACAAAACGTAAACGATATAGTACAAACTCAGGTGGAAGTAATAATGGTGCTGTAGAATCATCCGATGAAACTAATTCAACAGCTTTAGCTATTCCATCGACGATGTCGAATACGACAACATTCTATGCTCATCGAAGTATTCTAAGTGTAAGACGAATGAAAATCGTGTTTTTGAAATCTTGAATTTTTGTTTTGTGAAAAGGTTCGTAGTCCTGTTTTTGCTGCAATGTTCTCTCATTCGATGCTCGAAGATCAAAATTCGACGATTGAAATCACCGATCTTCAGCCTGAAACCGTTCGTTCTCTACTCGAATATATCTACACATCGAACATCGAAGAAATCGACGAACACAATGCGGTAGAAATCTTCAAAGCTGCTGATAAATACGAGCTAGAATTGCTTAAACAACGTGCGGAATTCATTATGATGAATTCATTATCTGTATCTAATTGTACAATGCTCTACATAGTCGCCGATTTGCACAATGCACATGAATTAAAAAAACGTGTTTTAAATTTTATCATGAGAAATATTCTTGAAGTAACCGAAAGTGATGATTGGCGAGTATTAGTCGAACAACATCCGGCGTTAGCCACGGAGGCATTTGTTTATTCGGCTGAGCATGCTGCGTCATGTGCTTGTTCGTCTTATTGATACCAAAAAGAAATGAAAAAATATCTCGAGTCTTCTTTGTTTCGCGAAATCTTCTTTTTCTGTTTGTTTTTTTTTAATCATATGTATAAAATTTCAACAAAAAAACAACTGTTTTGTGTACATGTACGTTTTAGATGTTTGTTTTCTTGTAAGAAATCTATTCAGAGATAATGGCATCGAGAATCGGCGATGATCTGTCATGGTAAGACGATGATCTTGCAAAAAAAAGCCCAAGATTTTTTTCTTGTTTAGGTATGAAAAGAATCGTGGCAATGAACATGTTGTTAAAACAGCAGAATTTCGTTCGGCGAAGAAAATCGAAGAAGAAGCTCTTATGGCTGCATTAGGATTACAAATCATACCGCCAGCTAGTACGACTCAATCGAGACCAGTGATTAAACGTGAACCTCAATCGACATCGGTGAAAAACGAACCGATGACGCCAGCTGTTCATCATGATTCACGAAAATCGAAGAATGATAAACATCGACGAGAAGATCGACGAAGACAAAGACAAATGAAAACAGCTGCGTCTGATGAAGAGAAAAATAATTGGTCGGAAAATGATGATGAAGAAGATCTTATGGACGAAGCTTATGATAACGATGAAAGTAAACGTTTACTTCAGCAGAATATGTCAACGGAAAAAGAACTCGATGAATTTCTTCTCGATCTTATCGATAAACACGGATTGAAAACGATAAAACATGCATTGAAATCGAAAAAGTTTGTTGTTAATTTAGATATTATGTTTATTTTTTGTTCTTTTGCAGAGAGAAAACTGATCAATCACCATCATCGGAATCCGAAGATGAAAGACAAAAATCACATAAAAAACATAAACATAAAAGCAAACATTCTCATCGGGAAGATTCAAGATCCAGTAAACGACATCGAAGTCGGTCCTCATCGCCACCACGTGATCGTTCTAAACGTCGTCATGATCGATAGATTCAATCCAAATATATTTTTGTTTTTTTTGTATAACTCAAAATTTTGTTCTATTGATTATTAAAAGTAAAGACAGAAAGACGAACTTGTCTTATTTAATAAACTTGTTGCAGATATGTTCGTTCGATTGTATTCAAATTTAATTCAACGATCAATGATCGTTGGAAATACACTGCGTTTACATTCGACAGCAACATCAAGTTGCACTACAAATACGAAAAAAACCTCAACGAAAGGTCGAACACCTACTGGAAAGTTAGATGATGATGCGCATCCTGATGCTGAAAAACAGCCGTTAAAACCATGGCCAAATAATGTAAATCCACATACTGGAGAAATCAATGGGCCAAGTGGACCTGAACCAACACGATATGGAGATTGGGAACGAAAAGGGAAATGCGTAGATTTCTAGTTGATTAGTTTTTTTTTGTTTAAATTTTATTTGAAATCTATTAGGAACTAATAAAAATCTACAGAAGTTTTTGAACGAAGAAAAAAGTTGAACATGTTTTTTGTTTTTTAATGCGCATTGTTAAGTGTGGAATTGACTGAACCAGCAATTGAACAAGTTGAGCTTGTTGGCGATGATGTACCTTGAATATGACGAAGATCATCAATAGTCGTATTTCCATTTTTCAATGAATTCGTACTTTGATCACCATGCGTAAGACCGGCGTGTTTTGCATTGGCAATAGCAGCTGCATTTTCATGATACGGAGCAGTAATAACAAGTCGTTTGCCATCATGAAGAAATGATCGCATATGATCGACATCAATGTTCTAAAAAAAAGTATTCAATTCGAATTGTTTTGCTGTTGTAAAATAATTACGGGTGGTAATGTAACAGCTTTGTAGATGTATGAACGAGCTGTATGATGTTTATCTGCTGCAGATGATTCAGCCTAGATGAAAATGGTTAAGGAAACATTCGAGTTCGATGAAGATTTATTTACTTGAACGATTAAATCATGATCTTTGAGATGAATTTGAATTTGTTCAGGTTTGAAACCAGTCATATCCAATGATAAATCGATTTTCTTTCCACCTTTTTCAACATCGGCTGAGATTTTCGGTTCGAATGCGCTTTTGAAGAAATCTTCGAAATTGAATTCTTTGATACTATCGCCAACATGTTGTAATTGATGTTGATGATCATCTAATTATAATACACGAAATGCTTCTTCTTGAATTCCAAAGATATTTCATATCGACATACCTCGTTGTTTAGTTTCAGTAACTAATGGAAATTCAACGACCAGTGTGCCTTTTGATGTAAGAAATGAAGTCATATGTTCGAAACTAGCATTTTCGGGAATATCATAGGTTTTACGCATTTCTCGTACAGAGAAATCTTCGCCTAGAAAGAAAAGTTTTCGTCTCAATGTCAATCATACGACAAACAAACAAATCATACCATCACGCAATTCTTGTTTGCCTTCAATGAATAATTTACGGCCAACAACTTTAACACTTAAATCTTCTGGTTTATAACCATGAACATCTAATGTTACACGAAATTTGTCTGTATGTGGTCGTTTTTTGTGACCAGTAACTGGACAAAGTTCTTGTTGAAGACGTGGTGGATCTTGTAACCATCTAAAGATAATCACATCAAAATTCGAATGAAATCAATTTCAATGTAGATAAGTTCAACATACTGAAGAGCACTTTGCATACGATGTGAAGCTAAATCAACTTCATCGAATGGATCGAATAAATCAAGTGATCGTCCTATAATTCATGACTTGTTGTTGTTGTTTTTTTTCGAATTCAAGAAAAAAAGAGTTGACTAACCAAAAAAGTTGTCAAAATCGAAGAGTTGTCGTGGAAAACGACCAACTGGTAAATGATGATGATCTTGGGAACTTTGTGAATGTAAATGTGACATGATAACGATAAGTTAGACTGAGATTGAAGTTACTTCGAACGAAGATTGTAAACAAATCAACGAAACGAAGGGCTTTTATATGAATACGAATTTATCTCTCTCTCTCTTTCTTTCTTTCTTTTTCTAACATTTCATCGAAGTACAATCTGATGAACAAAACGGTCGACGGATACGAAAGATAAATACGAACAGCCAAAGTAAATTTTCAGTAAAAGTAAATTCAAATAGCCCAAAATGGTATGCAAACGAAATAATTAGAAAAATAGTCCGTCAATGACAATGAAAATGATCTTAGTTGTCTATGTATATACATGGGCGTATGTTTCAAACATTTGATTTAATGCTTTGAGTGCAAATATTATTATCACGTGATCTATTGAATATAGGAATAAAACAAGGATAGCATGAAAATATTAGTAATCTATTCATGATTTGATTATATGTGTCATTCTTGACAAGAAGATTATGAACTAACTTTATACTTAATCAAGTTGTCTTTTGAATGCTTTTAATGTAATGTACGACAAGATGTTTCTTGCTTTTGACTTTCGATAGATAAATTAGAACACAGTGACTTGAAAACAATACGAATAGAAACTGACAAGCAAATGACATTCAGATTGAGGCCTTTCTTTATATAAATGTCTTTTTCTTTTGTTTATGGTTATTATAAGTATCATATTCGTCTGACAAATATTTTCATTAGCTTTGTTTTCTTTTTAATAAATAACGTCAACGTACCGTCTTGTCAAACTAGATTAATAGATGAATACAAATCGAAGTCTACATTAGAGATCATCATTGAAATATTTGAAAATAGAAAAACAGTAAATATAAAATATTCAAGATATGAAAATGAATTCTAGGTCATTCTCATTCTCTTAGGAGCTATGCATATTCATTGTGTCATTCAATGTGCGAACAAAAGAATCTTTTGAGTTCGTTTTATGTTTATCTATGCGTTGTCTGAAATAATTAAATTATTTTCAGTAAAATATGTCGACCATTATGAGACAGGAACAAAAGATCACTAGTGCGATTAAAGAGACTAGATTAGTTCGAACAAAGAAACAGGAAATGGTGAAAAAAAAAACAATTTCATATACGATATTATTTCTGTAAGTTTTAATCGAATTCAATGCGACCTTAGGAATCAATACCTTGGGTATCCATTTTCCATCGTTCTCAGTTGAGCTATTTGTCTCGATCATAGGACCGGTTTTGTTTTTTGGGTAAAATATGTAATTACGCATACACAGTGCAGATAAAAAGGAAATAAAACTTCTATATAAATAATAATTCTGTGCAATTTCTCTCGATTACCGTCATAACAAAAATCGTCAATCATTCTGTAAATTACATTTTTGATTTCCTAATAATCATCATGCAATCCATCAATGAAGCAGAAAATTGTTGTTTTTCTTCCGAGTAGAAAGGCGAGTGCAATAAATACATAACTGAAATAAACAGTTATTCCAACAGAGAATGTTCGTCTTACATCAATCGTGATATATTATTTTCTACTCAAAATTTTCAGACTAAAATGAAAGATGCAAAGTACCTTGCATCAAGTATACTTGATAAGAAAAGAAAGCACCATATTTTTAGGTAAACCATCGAACATCAATTCGATTTGTTATGTCCTGTATATAAAAAAAAGTTTAATATAACAAAAAAAAAGAGAAAAAACAGATGAATATATTCTTTTATTTTATCGTCGCCGTCCTACTGTGCGTAATGTTTGTAATTCACGTAATGCATTGAGATTCGGTAGTTTAGTTTTGGCATGTTTACAATAGCAAATCTTTTGAAAAGCACGACGAAAATGTACATTACATAGAGGATAAATCAATGGATTCAATGTTGAATTAAGATAACCAAGCCAAATCGATGCGGTAAAAACAGTCTCGGATACGCAATCATTACACCAAGCAACAACAAGAAAAAGTATAAAATAAGGTAACCATGATGCTGTAAATACACCGACGAGTATGCCCAATTGACGAGCAGCTTTCAGTTCTTTTTGTAATGAATTTGAATTACTTGGATTTATCAATGTATTAAAAAATGTTCCGAAATTCATTTTAGCTTGTTTTTGTGGAGGTAATTGAGTTGATTGATTATTTACAGTATTTGTTTTCGTATCCAATGATGAATGTGTACTCAATGGAATCTTTAGACGAGAATTTTCTCGTGAAGATATATCTGAGAGAGCGGTTTTTTTCCTAAATATATCAAGAGAAAGATAGGAAAAGAATTCGATTCGATTTTTTTTGTCTTTTATAAACATACGAGAAAAGTTTCCGTTTTGGATTTGAATGTTTGATGTCTTTTTCCATGAATTCATCCGAAAAACTTGAACTAAGCGATGATTTTTTTGATCTAAGTAATTTATTTGTTTTCAGTGCTGAATTAATTATGATCGAAGGTTTTGCTGGAGTATCTATCGTATTAACTGATGATTTGTCATGTTCTTTGGACTTTTTGGTCGATGAAAATAGAATCGAAATTGGTTTCATTTGTGCGAATGAGAAAGACGACGACGATGGTGGTGGTGATGATGATGATTTATATGGACTTTGTAATTCCCAAAGATTATTATTCTCAACTCCATTACAAGTTTGACATGTCGAACAAAAGCATTGACCTGGTTCGATTACCGATGGATTCTCATCGGCAGACTCGTCTCCACATGGATAAGCATGACATGTAACTAATGATTGTGAATCTTCAATTGTATAATTTGTCTGATTATCATTACGTACAGACGTCATTGTTAATGTTCGATCTTGTTTCATTTGTTTTTGTGTTGTTGATGATAAACGTCGGCCAAGTTCCATGGTTGAACGTAGACGTATGGCAACCATTATACGACATGATATGACGATCATTGTTAATAATGGTAAATAGAAATTAACTAGAGCTGTTAGAGTTTTAAATGTTTTATTTAAACGAAATGCCGTATCACATTCATGATCTTTAATAATGTCACTATGTTGCGGTGCAATATACGACCAGAAAATTACAGCTGGTGCCCATAATATCGATATAAACCAAACAATAAGAATAAATATTGTTGCCCGTTTACGTGTGCGCTTTCTCAAATAGCGTAAAGGAAAAACGACTGCCCAATAACGATCAAGACTGAGAAGAACAAGATTAAATATGCTAGCAGTACTAAAAAATCAAGAGTTTCAATTTTGATTTCTTTGTTTTTGTCGTACCTGGCAACATAATCAATGGATAACCACATTTTACAGATAGCAGCTGAGAATAGCCATCGTCCTGATATGACCATGGTAGCGCTTAAAGGCATAACAAAAAGCCCAACAGATAGATCAGCAACAGCTAAACTAAGAATAAATAAATTCGATACGGTTCGTAGATTTTTCTCAGTTTGTATAGCATAAAGCACTAGAATATTGCCACAAACAGTAAATATAGATAAACAAGATAACAAACAACCAAGTGCTAGTTTAAATATTAATCTATCGGCATAAATTGTCGATAGATTGGAATAATTATATGATAGTTGTATCGTTTCATTCATACTCATTTATCGAACAGTCGTTTTTCTTCGTCACTTTTTTCTTTCATTCATAAATCAATGTGAATGAATATAATATATATATATACGAAAATAATAAATCTAATATCGAATTCGATTCATAGTTTATTCTGCTAAAGTTTTTATTGAGAAATCATTGTATATAATTTTCTAGAATGAGAAAAGGCAAAAAAAATGATAGATTCATAATTTTATTTTCCTTCCCAAAAGAAAGTAATTCATGTTTATTTAGTAAATGATTTCAAGCAGCTAAGGCAATTATTACTTGATTCTTTAATCTAACTCTATTTGACAGCTAACTACCAGTCATATATATAGATGCATATATGAAAAAAAGAAAGAAGAAAGAGAAGACGAAGACGACGACGAAGAAGAAGAAAAGAAAATACGTCCTAAGCTTGCCGATTCTCAAAGGAATAAATTGTAAAAAGCACCATTCACTAGGGCAACAGGTGCTAAAACGAAAAAAAGAGGATTTTTCTTTTCAAAACATAGAAGTGTCAAAATAGAAAGAAAGCAAAACGAGCAATGCCAGCAAGCAAGCATGCAAACGTTTTCATTGACAATATAATAACTATTTATAAAAGAAAACAAGTCTACTAACTGATCTTTGTTATTTTGGGATTTCCGTTATGTCTCTCGGATATCATGACAAAGTCGTGAATAATATACGATTAGAAACCGAGTAAATCTCCGAAAGAAGAAAAAAAAACTAAGAAAAAAGTGTTAATGTAATTGTTGACGAATAAAGTGTCAGAAAAAGATGCTATTGTAAAACGGAAAAAGAGAAAATTGTAGGTATTGTAAAACCTTTCCCCTCGCTTTCTCTTTTCTTACTTTTCTTCTATTTCCGAGACCAACTAATTTTTCAATTACATTTTCAATCAATTTTCATCCCCTATAACTAGCCAACATCAAATGCATAATTACATATTATTACAAAATAAAAATAAAACAAGCCTCGGCATTTGCGCACAAAACTCGAAACAATTTGTCAACTAATTATGTCAATGAAAGAAATAATTTTAAAGAATCCATATTTCTCTATATAATGTGTCGAATAGTTCATTATTTATTAGCACAACGATACGTATATCACCAAAAAAGATAGTTAACGAACACTCGAATTGAAAATTCTCCAGCGAAAACACGTACACAGATACACATATTGGCAAACGTTTAGCTGACATTTGATATAGACTTTCATGACATACATGTGCAATAAGGTGGATATAGGTCTCGTACTCTATTCTTATTTTCCGTTTCTTGCCAACGGAAATAATGTGATATTCAAAGACAACATCAAACAGATGAATTCTCTATATTCTAATTAATAAATTTTCTAAACTTACGCCGACAGAGGGTTACAATATACACACACACATTCAAACGTATATTTAGCTGTTGCAAAGATCAAAGGAAAAGCTCAAAGAGAATGCAAATGCCTTTGATGAGTTGACAAAAAATTTTGTTCTGATGTTTTTTCTTCATGTTATAAACACATCAAATAATCTGTAGACAAAAAAGAAAAAAATTACCCATATGGTGCGCGCAACATACAAGAACAACTCTCCAAAGTAGTCTTTTATTCTAATGTACGAATGTATATACGTCAATGCTACGCTTGTATGATCTATGGTAGCTAATATCTGGTCACAACAATCGGTTACCGCGAATAATAGTCCTGCGTTTTTTTATTCATGCACTTAGTTTTATTAAAAACTCATAAAAAATTAAATTCTACTAACACTCAAACGCTCGATTCTAGTTTTAAAAACTACATGTAACCAAAAACAACCATATACCTAGCTAATTTCTTTAAATAAGCTTCATTCGATTTTATTTTTCGTGTCAAATTGAATTACTTGCGAATTATGGCTCACACCATGTTCTCACATACGCATCGGATATCTTCTTTCAACGTAAAAAGAAGAAATCATATTGTAAATAAGTGTATATGCGGAGAAACAAGAAAAATCTGGAAAACAAGCCCCGGAAAAAATAGAGATTAGAAGGTTTATGTACATTTCATCGCTTGAATAGAATAAGAACGAAAAACAAAAATAAAAAAAGTCTATCGAGTAGAAACGTAGAAAAACAACATTAATTAAATAAAAACAAAGATCTGTTGTGATTATCGATTTATGCTAAATAAAACACTATTTTACTTAATCTTTCTTTTTTCTGACGCAATTACTTTTATTAAATTTAATGTTTCATTTTGATTTCCTCCTAGTTTTTTTTCTAATTACTTTTTCTCGTCGCTAACTTCTGATGATTGTAAGAGAATTGTGCATGTTCTGCTTTCTTTGTTTTGCTTGTTAATCATTAATAAACAAGTTCACATTTTGGTTCTCGATTTTATCTTTCTTCTTGTTCGTCTAGCTGCTGGAGATTCGTATTAATAAACCGTAGCGAACGTTCAGTGACGACAAATAGTACAACTCTAATATACATACTGAAGAAGAGAAAAAAAGATAAGAGGCACATCTTTAATATTATTAGAATGCAGGAAGTATGAGAAAGGCTCTTAGGTCGTTAGAAAGAAGTATGAAATCTTCGAGATCGACTGATCGGAGACAGGCTATGTTTACTATGCTTATGAAAATCAGATAGAATTTTGTTTTCTAATGAAATCAAATGATAAGCGATGTGAAATAAGAACTCGACAGAATAAGAAACTTTTTTTTCTTCTAGATATAATCAATTGGATATATTCTCGTTTTTTTTTCTCTTTTTTCCTTTCTTTTTCTTTTCGCTTACGAGAATAGCCCTAAAACTGTAGATTGATGGAAATTAACTTATCAATGATCGCATTGATTGCCTTCTTTATATGCTAAGAAAAAAAAAGAAAAGAAAAGAAAACTTCGGTCACCACGGCTTTTCCTTTTCGTAGACATTTTTTCCAATCCAAGGCATTAATAATTGATACTCAAGCGATTCTCCATCCACATTATAATCAATCATTGGCAGACCACATCATTAGTAAATTTACATTCTATGAAATCAAATAAATGACAAAATAATGTAGTCAGTTTGAATGCCACATGAACATCGAAAGAGAGAGAGAGAGGGAGAGAGAAAAATAAATCTCTTAAATACGTATAAAGGAATAAATATTAATCAATCACTGCATGCCTGTCAATATCAACATATTGAAAATGTTTCTTTTGTGTATAGAAAGATTTCGTCATTCTCGTTAATAATAACAAGTCATCTTCAAATGAATTCAACGTTGTTCTGTCTTCATTTGATTTTGCATGTTAGATATTAAAATTGACATTAGAATAAAAACGATGACATTTCTATTTGGGATTCATCATAACTAAGACAAGAATTTGACACATGATGGAATAACATGCAACGGATTCTTTCGCATTCTAGATAGAAACACAAACAAAAAATTTTTTTAGTTAATGATCATAAACAAAAGCCAAACGATTTGCTAATTTGTTGTTAAACAATCGATAGAGAAATTGATGAGACATTGCTAAATAAATCTGTATTATTTCTGAGTTTATAATCTCAGATATTTGTATGTCAACATGTTATTTTTGTCTAATGTAAACAAATAGAAAATATGTTTATAAGAGACACATGACTGTTATTCGAACAGGCTTTGTACTCTAATTGACAGCAGTACTTTTCGAAATAGTCCAATGAAAATTACTAAGATTTTCTTCTGTAATGAAAGAATCACGTAGACATCTCGTATAAATAAACTAATAAAATTATTCGAAATGCTCATTCATGCAACAAGTCTAAATTGTATTTTTAAATAACATCAAAACAAAACTCTTCTTCATTTAAATTATTTATTTTGATCGATTCATTTTGAGCTTGTTAAATGAAATTTAATAAAGATTTTTATTGGGACCTCGTGGTTATATTATTGAAAAGAAAAATGCAGTATTAGATATTAATCCTGGAACAATATAATTTCCTATAGACTAGTATTAACATTTCATGATGAGTATTAATATGACAGCATATCGGATGCTAATCTTTACGGTTGTTTTTTTAAATTTTTATTTGACTATAAAATATTAACATGACAATGTTAATGAAAACTAAAGATATAATTACAATGTATTCCTATATCTCGAATGGATTTGAGTAGAAACTTGATGACATTTTTTTTTGCATGCTTATTATTCGATTCAATGATGAGAGGAGTAGTATTGTCAGCATAGTTTTTGATCATCGTGTCTTTTTTCAGCAATATCTGAAGACATCAGTGAAATCTACAAGTCATCATGGATAAACTTGTTTCTCTTGTGCATGCTGAAAGCACATTTCAAGTTGATTAACAAATTTCATATTAAAAGCATTTAAGAAGAAATAATTCGATAATAATTACGAGTTTTTTCGAAGTCATTTGCGTAACAACACATAGACTATATTCTTCTTTTTTTTCTTTTAGCATAAAAATAAAGACATAATCACTTCTGCTGTAATATTAACATGAATTATCTAGTTACAAGTGCATGTCGATTATCGTTTTCTTTCTATTGAAATTTATGCTAGTTTATTTTTGTAGTAATAATAAATAAACAAACGAGGATTAATCTTCGAAAAATTTGAATTATTTATATCCAATATAGACAGTTCTACACTTCTTTTGAATTAATTAGTATGGGATTTATTTTTGTTTTAGTCGAGATTCGATTACAGAATAATAATCCGAAACAAAATATTGATAAAAAAAACTGTATTCTGTTATGATATTACTTTGATATTTTGTAAAGGAAGATTGTTCGCATAAGAAGATCGATCAATTTTGTTATAGTGGTTTAATTGATGAGAGAGACGAGGAGTGTTTGGACTGTTTACAATTTTATTCTCTTGATTACCTTTCATTGTCACCTCGGGTACGATTTTATTCGATTGATGATCTGAATAAATTCCGACAGGTTCATTCGTTTTCATCTTATTATAATGATAAGTAATATGATAGATAATATAAATCGACCATAAACCAAGTAATAAACATAAACATCCACATACGAGTTCAGCAATAAGTACAGGCATAAATGATAATGCTGTTCGTGTAATTATTTTCACACAACCACGTTGTTCATCTTGATCAGCATAGATCATTCGATATTTTTCTTCTCGATTACATTCAGCTGCTTGAGAATACTCTTGGATCCATAGTGGATGTTGTGTTGTACAACAATCATTACTATTCTCGATTTTAAGCAGTTCATCACGTGATGATGTTTCTAGAATGTTAATTGAATCATTTGTTTGTTTGTTTGTTTGTTTGTTTTTATTTGCATATTTGACACTTACTATTGTTAATAATGAAATCAACAAGTAAACGTTCAATATCAACCGGAAAATTCTCGACTATATTTTGAACAAAACCAAGTTTAATAACACTGAGAATAATTGAACCAATGCCTAGAATAATATTCGAAACAATAGAAAGAATCAATATTTCTGTTCGACCATTGATGAGCATAGCAATAAAACTTAATAATGCTGATAGACATATAATAATACTAATGATAATAGCGAGAATAGGAAATGATTTATTGATTTTATTTGATACATAGTCACGTTTTCGTTCTCGATCTAATAAACTTGTATCACGCTGCAAACGATAGAGACTTAAAATTAAAGTAATCGAAGCTGTAAGTATGACAGCACAGCTTAGGACATATAGAATGTAGTTTCGAGTTTTATAATTGATTAGAACCATTTTGTATTGGATAGGTAGTAAGAAGAAGAAGAAGAAAAAGCGCGCTGAAAATCTAAACAAAAATTTTCCTACTGGCAAAACTTTGTTAATCATACGTTGAAAGTATAGCGTAGAAACTTTTTTTTGCATGTAAATTAAATTCACTAAATAGTTATATGATGACCTTGAAAATATTCATTATTATTTAATTGCACAAGTAATTGATCATAAAAAATCATTTATTTCCGGTTTTCAACAATAACTGTATAAAGAAAAATTTCAGAATTCAATTATATCATTATTATAACCTTTGTCCTACATTTAGTAGAAAAAAAACAAATATCATGTGAATATATTCATCAGTTTGATTCTATCACAGACTAATATAATCAACAATAGTCACATGCGTGCATATAAAGCCGATATTTGATTAAACAATACGAAAAAGCCTTTGCCTCTTTTGTGATTTGGGATATTTGTGGTCGTTCTCTCTCTCTCTCTCTCTCTCTCCATCTTTATCTTCGTCGTTTTTTATTTGTATCTCGCTGATCAAAGCTGTGGTTATTACTTAAAGAGAATGGTTTTTTTTTCTTGAGCAATAAAACGACAACGCAGGAAACGGGACGTTGAAAAAACTTGACAGACAAGATAGACAGGCAGGCAGTTCATGAGAGGAAGAGAAAAAAGAAGAAGAAGAAGAAGAAGAGAGTGAAGGATCCGAAAAGCAGCATGTTAGAACTATCATACAACTTGTTGCATATATTCTCATTTTCTTTAGTGATGAACGTGCTTCTCGGATTTTTCTTTGGCACTCGACCGCTAATAATGAACTCAACAAAAATGTTTGTTCCAGTTTTTTCCTTCTTCTCCTCTTCTTCTTTTTTTTTCTTCTTCGTTTTTTTTTGTATTTCTGTCCTCTCCTTCCATCGTGCTCGCATTTTCTTCTTTTCCATCTAACTTTGACAAGAAAACGAGCGAGCGAACATTCTTGTTGTATTAACGATTGTAGATTGTGTTCGTTCGTTCATTCATTTATTCTTTCTTGTGCTGTTTTTTTTTCTAGTCAAATCGGAACTATAGCCCTAACCTATTATTAACAAATAAAGAAAAAACCTATAAAACATAAACTACAAGAAGAAAGAAAAAAATGGATAGTAACAATGGAGGTGTGTTGAAGAAATGAACTACGATTCATATCTCTAATTATTCGATTTATCTTTAGCCTATTCAGCAATGACACCTATCAATGAAAATGTTTGCCTTAATGTTTGTTCAAATCCAGATGATTTCGATAAATTAAAACAAGGTTTAACTTTACTTGAACAAGCGAAAATTTTCGATCACAATCGAGATTATTATGCTGCTATACGTCATTATCGTGATGGTGTTGATTATTTAATGGATGAATTCATGAATCGAACATGTGCCAATGAACAATCGAAAGAATATCTACGAGTAAAATGTCACAAGATCTTAAATCGTGTTGATGTATTGAAAAAATTAATTAAACAACAAGAACATGAAACAATCCAGGAAGCAATTAATGAACAAGAGAAAGAAGATTAAATCTTAATCTAATTTTTTTTTGGAAATAATATAACGATTGGTGTAGTCACGAAAAATCACGTGTTATTGTCTTGTGTTTCGCTTTGGTTGCTATAAATGTGCTCATTCTTGTTCTTTTTAATTCTAGATGTGATGGATCCAATTCATATATATGATTCATCAGATAAAATTCCCATTGAAATAACACATCCAACATTAACACCTATTGAACGTTTTTCCAAAGATGAAGAAAATGAATTTCTTGCTCGAAATCAATTTCGTCTAGCATTTATATTCAGTGGTCTATGGCTTTCATATTGCTGGTGGTTATCTGAACGTTATCATTTTGATTTTGGTCGTTATACAATCGTCGTCCGTCTTCTTTTCTGTATTGCACATGTTTTAACTGTATGGAAATTATTTCAATATATGATCAAATTGGCTTTTCGTTTCTATCGTTTAACAAAACGATTACGAGCTGCTCTACCAGCTCAATTGACTATCATTGGATTATCAATTGTCTTATTTGCATTATTAACATTTGTTCTTCATTTCAAACAATTTTTACGAGACGCCTTCGCAATAGTTGATTAATGTTTGTTTTGAGAGTTGCTGTTTTTTTTTTCTAAATTGTTTTAAATTATTTATTTTTCTGTCATATTAAATTATTTCAATCCATATTTTTTGATTATTTTTTTGTTGCTGTTGATGTGGTGGTGGTGGTTGTTGTTGTTATTGATGTTGTTATCATTATTGTCAAATAGGGAATCATGTTGGTTAGATAAATTCTCATTACAGATGTATGTATATAGATCTCATTTGGATATAGAATAGGAACAAATATACAGAAAAATAAACAAAAAACAAAATCTATCATTAATCATAGATTTGACAAGGAATTCATATATTCGAATCATTAGCTGTATATGTTATAATTATCTAATATTTTGAAATATTGACATCTATGAAACTTGAATTTTGAGTTGAGCGTGATATTTCTATCGATGAATTAAATTGTTCGACCTTAGAGTAAACCGGAAAAAAATCATTTGTGTCAGTTGAGTCTACTTGAAGTATGGCATAGTAATTAATTTTCTGTCAAATTCATATATAATATATATTAAAAAATATAAAAAGAAACTATTTACTAAACGACTATAATACAATTCCGTTTTCTTGAATAATAATTGTTATATCTAAAAAAAAAGTGTTTCTTCATCATAAATTATATCAGATCAGAATCTAGAACATATGTCGTCACTTTCAGAAAGTAGTTGCTATGCTCTTTCTTTCTAGGTAATCCTGCGCTATCTTAATGGTAAACAGACGTCTGTAAAATAAGTAGAAATGTAGTTTTTATCATTTCTATTAGTTTTCTCTGCTTTACATTTTATTAGATCCGATATTATAGCATTATAACCGACGTGAGATTAAATATATATTTTCCTCGATGATTTCCAGGAGATATTTGGCTCGAAGAAAAATATTCGAGAACGTTGCAAGCTATTGTCTAGCCGTTTTTTCTATACAATCGTTTTTTTTATTAGGATCTATGAGAGTAATGATTTATAATCTTTTGTTTTTTTTTAACAATAGATTTGCGATGTTAGTTCACTTCCCGGTAACACAATAGTAGATTATAAACGTTATTTTGACGGAATATTTTCATTTTTTTTATTATCATTGACTAACGTTTATGAATAGAAGAGAGAAGAAGAATAGCAATTCTTTTCTCGTTTCATTTCAACTACGAAACAGTTCTATAGAAACAGAGTAATTGATTTCTTTTTATAGTTAGAATAGTTGGTCGTATCATAATTTCAAATTTTTTTTATGACATTTCCATGCGCTTATTATGCGACCAATAAATTCAAAAACGAACGTACATGACTTTTTCTGTTCCTGATGTTTGTTATTATTTATTATGAAAGATACGAACTACAGGAATTATCTGATAATCTAAATTCACTTGCGTTATTACATTCTGTTAAAATTTATTTCTAGATAAAATTACGTCGGAAGAAATTCTTCTTTTAGTCATTCGATTGAATGTTTACTTAATTAAAATCGTTCGTATTCATTGATTATACATCTGTTTTCATTCAAAATTTGACAAAAAAATTTGTCTCTGGTCACGAAAAAAGAAACATCACAGATAAGTATTTATTCATCATATCAACGAAGAAGAAAGGTAAAATAGTATTTTATTTTAATAGTTGTTCGAAACAATAACATGTGTGACAATCCCCTCTCGAGAGATATCGAAAAAAATATTAAAAATAGTGAGTAAAACAATTATTCATACTATGTAGATCTTTTTATGGTTGAGAGAAATTTTTCTATGTCAAAAAAAATCTACTTAAGCAGTCATTTTTTTAATAGATACTTTATCATTTATATATCTTAAGTAAAAAGTACCTGGTCTTCATTTGATATTGCCTTTGCATTATAATGTATTTTTAATATCGATGTATTAGAGGAAAATCTAATTAATATAATATCTTTTGACATGATATATACTAGATTGACAAGATTATGATTTCTAATTCTAATTTCTAATTTCCACTGACATTTGGTGAATTCGCATTGGAAATCCAGCTCTTTTGCTGTCGGCACATTCTAATTTTATCCGATTGTAAGTTTTATTTATTTGTCATGTTGATATATGATTATGTATGTAGCTAACGACAAAGAAATATATAAAAATAGTTGCTCATTTATAGAGTTGGGGGAGAAATTATTATAGTTGTTCGAGAGTTTAATAATAGAACATTTCTTGTGTTTTTTTCTCACCTGTCACTTAAATATTTTGAATATGATAAACGTCGAATGACAAATATAACGACACACTGATGTCCGTCTACGTTAGTTGTATTAAAAAAATCTTATTTTTCGAGAACAGTCGGAAAGAATTTTAATAGAATCTCTATAGATATATTAATTTTTGACAAGAATGATCGAGTACAGAGAAAAAAAGAAAGAAAAACAAGAGCTTCTTTTTTTAATCTAATCTTGATAGAAAAAAAGCGAGTCGTCAAAAGCAGAACGTGTTAAAATAGAATAAAAAGAATTCTGAAACGTCTAATCATTGCTATCATACCATACAGGATAAATTTTAATTATTACAAATTAAATCGTTCATGAATGAAAAAGTAATGTAAAATTTTCAGGCGTTTTTCTTCGAAAGATTGCTTATATTCTTTTGTCTCCGCAACAATAACATATTTAAGCGGATCATTATGCTTGAAATTGTAAACTCGAGAAGATGCTGATTTCTAGGATTTTTATTTACTATTTATATTTCCTGTCTTACTTGAAGCTAGTATTTTACGTCGTAATAAATTGATTACATTCGCAACGATGAGTTTCTTTTTATAGATTCGCAGATTATGTGATAGAATAATAGATTCATATGCTCAAACGAAGTACATTAGATACAGTCGATATAAATAGTTTGAGACTTGAAGATATTTTCGTGGAAATTAAAGTATTTACCATTGCGAATAGATCATTTTCCTTTCGGACAAAATGTAGAAGATTCAAGCGTCAATTTATGTTCTCCATTAGTTGAAAAACATGATTTTTACTTCATAATCTACAGTAAAATCAGGTTACTTTTGAACTTATAAAAATTCAACTAGCAGAAGTAATGTTTCTCAAATAGTAAAAACTGCGTATTTACACAGAGGAAAATCAGTACAAACCTTAAGAATTTAGAGTTAATATTCATAGGCACTCATTTCTATATTAGGCGAGAACATTGATGGTTTTAACATTAATTAAGTTATACTTAAGTTTAATAATTAAGAGATACACTATAAGTTGCTCATCTATTTAACAGGTATCCTAAGACGTCATCGAATGTACGCTGTAACTTTCAATAAGGTTCAACTCTGACGTGAATACGTTTCACTTCTAACGAAGAGCCAGTTTAGAAAAGTATTTGAAATGCAAATCCTGTCGAGTTTTTTTTAGTTTCAATTTCCTATAGTTAATTCTAGTTTCTTGACTTTTTGCATGACTTTTCGAGATTGAACAAAACATTTTACTTTTAATTTACATGTAAACACTCTTATTAATTAAATCAATCAATTTGCATAGGTACGCATAATAAATGACATTTTTTCTTCTATTCATGTAAATAGAGTCAATGCGATATCATACCTATTGTATGTATGGAACATTTTTATTTTTAGGTACGTGTTCTTTTCTAGATACTTTTATTGATTAAACTTGAGGGTGATACTTTTTTTTCATTAATTCACTAAGAACTCATGTGAGAATATGACAACGAGAAGAGTTGCATGCTTTTAGTTTTAATGAAACATTTAGTGCGAACTTTTCAACTCATTCCATCGTCGCAATACTTTGTGTTCTTTAGATTTTTATTTACGGCAATTATGATTTGAACCAATAGTGCAGTTTGATAAATCCTGCAAAGTTAATAATCGATAAGTAATACGTAAGAATTCGTTTATTTTCTTCGTATGCAGAATCATATCGTTGTAATATTCAATTAGTATATAAAAGGTAAATATTATGTATATTGTTGTCACATTTTGTTGTTTTGTTTTTGCATATGAACAATCAATTAACAGTTGAGTTTTTTTTAATTCTTTTGACGGCATTTTTACGATAGAATGCACATGTTTCTGAACGCATGAGATATTAGTGAAATTGTTTTGATGAAAAAACTTTTGATATTGTACCCAGTTAAATGGGTTATATTTCATCAATCTCTATCATGTTTATCTATGACAAGTATTTCGAATCGTCATCAATCATAATTATCTGACAAACTAATGAAATTGAGAAGGCAACAATGATTGTTTTTTTTTCTTTTTGAAGCACAGCATAAGTGTCCTTTTTTTCTTATCTGCAAGACATCAAAGTTAGAATATCTAGTAGCTTGTTATTTTGGTCCTATTTGTTCTATGACTTCTCGTTATTCTAGAAAAAGAATCCTTTGAACATGTAAGTGCGTATCTATAGCAATAAAAAAACAGGTCTATTATGTTCACTACATGTCTATGTTGTTGTAGACGAGAAAAAACTAATTGATAAGCAAATTTTTTTTATCTCGTAGTAGAATTTGATTTATATTTCAAGCGTTTACTGAACAATCAAGAAGAAAAACTATTTCTTCGCTCTATACTCTTGGATAGTTGTGATCATAGAGAAAATTCTTGAAAAATAACTTCCTCTAACATAATTTCTATTCATTGGTAAGCATCCGGTTTTTTTTTGAAATACAGTAAAACCTTCCTATGGTGAACACTAACGAGACTGGCAAAAAAATGTTCACTATAGGAGGTGTTCATAAATAATTATATACTTAGCTCATGGACATTAAGATGGTGATACGCACAGAATATTTCAACATTCAGAACCAGTCCAATTAGTATAGAGAGTAAAATGAAGTATCTTTTTTCTTTACAAGTATTCAATTAATACATCGAGAAATATTCATCGTCATTACTTTTTCTATTCAATGCCTTTAACTGATTAATTAATTGATTTTAGAGATATAAAAACTAAGATGTCAGACGATAAGATATCGAAAAATTGTCACCCTACTTTTTGCGCTTTTTTTTGTCGAAATCTTTTTTTCCAATGTTCTTCGAGTAAATCGATCGATCAATTCAATATAATTTACCTACTTCACTATTACTTTCGTTCTTTATATATAATAAATTTCCGTTCAGTGAAATTGTCCCTTAGTAAAATCATCCATTACTTTTGTCTTCTCTTTCTTTTTTGCTTTTTCCGTCTCTTTTTTCTTTTTTTTCTATCATCACGTCTGAATGTTATCTAGTATAAGTTCATTATAAGAAGGTTTTTATCTAGTTGGGACCGAAAAAAGCGTTCATTGTGTAGAGCTGTGGGATATTCACTTTATAGAGGTGTTCATTAAGAGAGATTTTATTGTAAATTCTATTCTAATTCATTTATTTTGATAACTTAAAAGTTACTTTAGAAATATCAAATAAAGTACGCTTGTCGTGTTTTCTGAAATTGAATTGATCAAATAGAAATACTAGAAAAATATTGCTTTTATATAGGATTAAGAAACGGAATAAATATAAACGCGTACTTTTCCTTTTGTTTTTCTCCTCGAAAAAATACGACGTACGCAAGCAAGGTCTTGTGAAGTTCAGCATGATTATTTCTATGACAAGTAGAAATAGCTATTTTTTCTTCTTTTCATAATTGCAAATAGGTCGTGCGTATTTTTATCCTAATTTAATTTTATTTGCTTCAATTGGAAATTTACATTGATAAGTGTTTCTTTTTGTAAAATCAGCAAACTATTGAATATTATTATTAACAGAAAACTATAATGAATAGGAGCGATAAGTCTGAAAAGAAGAAAATCATGAAAAAACATTCTTTTTCTCGTAGGAGAATATTTATTTAAGATAGATCGTGCGACAAATCTGACTTAGCCTAATTTTTATTTTCTATCATGAATCGATGCCATAGAAATATTTCAGGTTGTATACATTCGATAGTAACCGAACAAAAAAGTTAATATTTTTTGAGCAAACAACATGACAATGATCGTTACTTTAGGTATGAAAAAAAAACACGTCGAATGCGATGAAAAGAGAAGAAGAAAGGAGGCCTATTTAAAAAGATTTTTTTTTCTTCGTCGATGAGCCTGTTAAGCCGAATAAAAAGATGTTCTCGAAGAAAAAATAAAGAACTAAATACAATCTTGCACTTAACAATGTCAGAGTTTGTTTTTCTCTCTAATTGATAGGCATGTCAACATTTTAATTTTTTTCATAAATACAAGTCTGCGTTTCCATTTTCATTTGATAAGTATATGTGCATTTATTGAAGGGAATTTTTTTGAATGAGTAATCTTGAAAATAATGGGAAGCGGGAATACATCGGTGTGTTTAAAACAGAAGACTATCTTTCTATCGTGAGGCAAAACAGCAAAATTTAGTTAGAGATATATATATATATATATACTTTTTTCTCGTCATTGTTCTTTGTATTTATTTGTTTGTTCATGTAGACAGATAATAGATGTATTCAAATGAAAAAAAAACAATATTTCTCGCTATTCATTGATTCAAGTGAATTGATTTCCATAAATCTTTGTCATTGTTATCAAAGCAAGGACAAATATATTCCTATTTTCTTTGTTAGAAAAAAAAACAACGTTAGATTGATGATGAATTTCTAATACAATTTCATTACTTTATTTTCTTGTTTCTCTTACTAGATATACTTATTTGTAGTCACATCACGTTCGATCTATTTAACTGATGGAAAATCCTCGCCACTTTCCTATCATATCAATCCCAGTAAATCAACATTATTAAAGAAAAGGAAATGTTTGTAAATTTGTATGTTTTCTATATGTATTGTATCGATTTCAATGATAAATTTAATTGATAAAGTTTTTCTAATGACGAAATTGGATTCATTGGCTAAGTAAGATGAGCAAACAAAGAATAGCAATTAGACGTGAAATGTTTCCTTTTCAAAGTAATTTTGTTTTTGTTTTTCTTCATCTTCTAGATGGAAAACAACATAACAGCAACATCGGAATTTGTACTATCTGATGTTACTTTTCTTCAAAGTTACGTACATTTCATTAATTTAATTCTTTCACTTACTGGTGTGATGTTCAATTTATTTTTAATCATAGTCTTGATTATAATTCGACGTAATCGATGTACAACATATTTTCTTCTAATAATAATGTCGGCATCAGATTTTTTATATTGTATTGTTTATCTTAGTATTCTATTGACAGTCGATCAATACATAAATATAATTAATCATCAGATACTTTGTCCATTGTCATTTTTTCTCACGCCGTTTACATTTACTGGTTCGACACTCTTACTTTTCATTTGTTTTCTACATTTGATTACTAATTATGTCAGAAAATATGACACAGTTGTTGGTCAAATTGGTGGACGTTTATCTGTTGTTTTCGTATTAGCTTTTATTATTATTCGAAGTGTCTTAAGTTCAACATCAATCGAATTAATAACATTAGATCCAACAAGACCACATATACAGTACTGTACAATTGATATGAATACGCCACCATTAGTGATGACTGTACAAAATGTTAATCATATATTTGCTGAAGTTACTGATCTACTCGTTTATATCGGTTGGATACTTCTTTTAATTCTCTATTTTCTAAGTTATTTACCATATAAAAAATTACCATATAAAAAATGTTGCTTCCTAAATAAAACTGAAATCGAACTTGCCCCTATCGATCGACCCTATATATTTACATCGTTAATCATCTTTCCAAATAATACAATTAATAATACCAATAATACGAATATAATCGAGAATAATCTCGCTGTAAGTATCGATCCAAATGATATGTTAAATATAACAAATGAATCAACAATCCTATCGAATAAAGTACGGCATCGTTGTGTATCATTTATTATTATTTCAATTACTTTCCTATCGATTATCTTATATTTACCAATTATGATTTTAAAATATTCAGCAATGTATTCAGCTTATCATCAATATTCATTATTAACTTCCGGACAGAATCATTTTCTACAAATAATTCAACATTCAGCTCATTTATTTTGTTTAACAATACGCTGTTTTCCATACATTATATTTGACAAGCGTATCCATTCATTTTTCAGTCAAATGATCGGAATGAAATGTATGAAGATCGAGCGTCGACGAACTCGATCAAAAAATCGTAAATATCATTTCGGACAAAAATATATATTTCATTGTCATTGTTATCGTCGACAAAAACTATTTGAATTTTAATTGAAAAAAAAAGTAGGTTCCATTCATACTAATCTCTGCTTTGTTTTGTTTTTGTTAGGCTTTTTTTTTTCTGTTGTCGCTTTACGTTGACACGTTTTTATTTTGTGCTAAAAACGAGAAATAAAAAAAGAAAAATAAACGGTGCTAAATTTCGAATATAGTCGTATTATCTATTTATGAAATCGGAGTAACAGAATGACAAAACAACTTATTTTGAAAATATAATTTAATTGAGAAAAAAACAAACAAACAAACTATTAAAATAGTTTCAGACATGATTGTGTTGATAATCTCAGTTGGAGAATATCTATTGACAAGTATTTAAATGAAAAGATCAGAGTAAATACATGAGAATTTCCTAGACATCTTTCAAATAAAGCATGTTCTTTTGTTTGACCTAAATTCAACTGACATGTCGTTATTATCGTTCGAGGGAAATGAAATAAATTATAGTCAATAATTTGACGGTGATTCTTTACTTGAAATTTCGAATTATTAATTGTTTATTATTTTTTTAACGAGTGTGTGCACGCTCTTTAGTATCGAAGTTTCAGATGACGTGCATGTTTCTAAATTCATTACAAGGGCAAACATTAATTATGCAGCTTAGTAAAAGAGTAATGCGTGACTATCTAAATTATTGTGAACACAAAATATATAGACTTCGACCGTGAATTCTATTTCCATAGTTTCTGCAATTGTCTATTCCTTTTTTACATACAAAATATATAATTATGTGATTTGCTTTAAAAAAAAATTAAAAATCAGTGTAAAAGAATTTATTAGCAATCATGAAAAATACAATAATAACAATTTAGTAAATCATTATGTATTGACAATTGAAAGCTGATTGTCTTGTCTACCGTGTGTCATTAAGCAATTATAAGAAATAGAATAAAATTATTTTAGCAATCGACTTTCTTTTGAAGTTATTATGCACGCAAAATTAAAATCAATATATTAAGAATAGAAAGGACACTGAGATCTAGACGGTGTATTAGTTGAGTACTTTCTTCTCTATGAATATATATTTATATAGTGGTTGTGACAAATCTTAGTCATTGTCTTATTAATTTCATAATTCATCTTCAATTCGCGAACATGCATCATGTCTGTCAAAAAAAAGCTACGGATATTTTTAGTTAATTCTCAATGGCAACACATGCGGATACTAATTTCCTCTGTTCATGTTAACCTGCCTTAAATAAAATCCTTTCCTATTCATAAATCAGGAAATGTATTTATTTTGTATACATTCAATTAATCTCAATTCAAGTGCAATCGAATGATGGCTAGACAAGCCTTTAATAATTGCTATTCAATGCAGCTGATTAATATGCTATTGACGCACACACATATGTAATTGATTTGACATCTGTTTAAATGCTTTACCTTTTGTCCGAACTGAACAAATAAAAGGTTTTCTCAGTTATGACTGTTGTCGATCGCATGATTTGATCATATATGTATATTTTCAACTATAAAAAAAGCGAAATGAAAAGAAAAACAGTAAAATAGAGAACAAACGACAACAAGTTAGAAAGACCAAGTTCGTGTTTGCTCTTGTTTATTAAACATTGGTCTCTCGATTATATATAATAAGACGAAAAAGAAAGAAAAAAGAAATTTCTGTTGAGAAAGAAAAATGAAGGAAACGAAGAAGAAGATCATGGTACATAATTTGGATTTTTTTGTAAAATAACGAAACCTTCTAAGACAGGTGTTAATGTGATATATTCTTCGGTCGCTAATTCAGCACGTTCACCGTACGCTAACAAAACCGGTGTTGTATGTGTTTGAAAACCGGTTATTGTTTTCGGTTTACCAGCTTGACCGACAACATCAACGGCTTGACCAACACGAACAGGTACAGGCAATGGCCGAAGTGCTTCATCGAATGTGACGAGCATACGTGGTTGAATAGCCAATGCAATGAAATAGAGTAGATAGTGATATTTACCAACAATTGTTTGTTTGACATCGAAGAATGAAACAAGTACAGTCAGTAAACCAGCCAATGAAACACGGCAAAGAAGCATTCGATCACTATGATATGGATTGAGTGTCATTGTACCTTTGCCAAGATGTGTTAAACCTTGTGCAAGACGAACCATAAATAAATTATTCGTATCTTTGCCGTGATAGACAGCTAATTGTCGAAGCATTGCAGCTAAACGAGCGTTATTCGTACCAGCACCGACAATACCCATTGCAAAAATCGAATTGTACGAAACTTCATGATCAGCATCATGAGAAAATTTACTTAGAGTATCAACAATATTTAATTTCGGATTCGATACAGATAATAATGCAAGTGCAAGTGGAACAGCTCGTTTGATTACCGGTTCACCATATCGTAGCTAAATTCATTGAATAAGTTCTTTTTTTTTTTTTTTATTAAAAATTGATTATTTACTAAATGTCCAAATGAACGTAAAGCCATTTCGGAGCCGATTTCTTCGCCCATGGCGATCATTGCAATACCAAGTACTGCAGCAGCTAGATTTCGAACAAAAACAAAAAAAATCAATTACTCATCATGTTGATTTTCGAATTCCGTACCTTGATGAGCAGCATTTTGTGACGCTGAATCGTCATCTTTCTTTTTGTCTTTATCTTTCGAAGATTCTTTTTCTCCTTCCTATTTGACAAAAATTAATTTTACAAAAGAACAATAACGTCAATATTAATTTCTACTTTTTTCTCGTCTTTATTCTCGAAATGTTCGCTGCAAATATGTAACATATGTTGAATTTTCAAGACATTTCCTGTACCAGCATAGGCACAACATTCAACAAGAACGGTTGCAAACGAACGTAATGGTTCATTGATAACTTTGAGAGATTCAAGCATGGGTTCAACAGCTTCACCTTTGCCTAAATAAATGAATCAATGATTCTCCTCTCTTCAGTTCAATTCGATCTCACTCAAGAAAAGAAGACCAATGGCCAATGCAATAAATTTCGCGAAATGATCTTTGAGTTCTAATTCGCTTCGTTCAAGTAAAACACTCAATAATGTTGTTGAAACATCGGCATTACACGAGCCAACAGCAATAATACCAATTGAAAGACAAGCAAGTGAAATAATCTAAACCGAAATTCAAATTTTTTCTTTCGAAATTCATCGCAAAAATATTTTGTTTTTCTCGTACTTCCATTGTTGGATTTCCTTCACGTAAAGCATTGCTGATTAATTCAATAACATCATCACGATTTGTACCTGCATATGCAAGACCCAAACCAACAATGGAACCAACACGGAATGGCGCATCTTTATGCGAAACATAATCACCGAGAAGAGCTAATGCCGGATCACAATCGTTTTGAACGCCACAATTAACAATACCACAAGCAAGAAGTGCTCCAGCTTTGACATTATCATCGGAACTATAAAGATATTTATCAATTAAACTAAGACCACCATCAACATCCCAAAGAACGATAAGACCAAGCGAAGCTGTTGCACTTAGCAAACCATTATCCTTGTATTTCGTCAACCATTTCGTATCTTGTGAGACGATTTTATCTTGTCCAAAGCCAGCATTAACAAATCCATTGACGAAAGCTGATGCTAAATTTTGTTTACTTGAATCGGGTTGACCGTAATTTCCACGATTCGTATTTTCTAAATATGTTTTATAGATATCTTCCGGTAATTTCGCTTCCATGATATCCAATTCACGAGCTAATGCAAGAAAATTCGATGTTAAATGTGAATTCGACATTATATTCGTTAATTCATCGGGATCTTCGCCGTTGACTTCAGCAACATTCCAAATGATTTGTTGTCGTCCTAACATAAATGCCAGTTGTTTTTTAACTAAACTTGACGGACATGTATTGATTAAATCACGAATAAGATCCATATCATTCAATTGAATTGCACAACGTAATGCTAATGGATATTGATCATAATTACGATAGAGTTTACATGATGTTCGTAATAATTTCGTATCATCTGGCTCAGGTACATATGGTACACAACTAGTTAGATAAAGACAAACACGAGGAAATGTATCTTTATCGACGAATGTTTCGATTAAATCTAATTGTTCTATTTCCATTAGAAGATCACATGCGTCGGCTTCGGCATTATGACGCATTAAAAATGGGATGATTTCATTTGTTAATTGAAGATAACGTTGACGAAGTTCGGCATTGGTTTCAGTCGATTCCCATTCGGACGCAATTTCCGATGATAAATGTCTGATATATTCGTGTCCCCACATGCCAATATCTTGATTGGAACCCAATAAACGATATTTCAAGACTTCCTTTGTATCGATCGATGTCATTGCAAGAACGGATACAATATCAGCACATAAAGCTTTATTTTGAGCATCACGAATTTTTTCATAGATCGCAAGCATATCGTTATAATGAGGTCTCATGAATTTCAATGGTTTTGGTACACTTGTCATTGAACTAGTTGATTCACGAATTTTTTGTCGAAGTGTTTCAAGTGCTGCTCGATACAAATTGGCATCATTCTCCTGAAAATTAGAATTTTTTTAATTTATTTTTTAGTTTTTTAGTTTTGAATTTCTACTTTCAAACGTTCAACACATAAGTCGAGTTCTTCTTTTAATTGTTTATCTTCTTCGGACTAAATGAAAGAAATCATTTAAATCAAAAAACGATTCTGGTCAATGAAATAACACGTACTAAATCTTCTTCTTTGATTTCAATTGGTTTTTTGACTTCATCCTTGGCTCCTTCTTGTTGTTTATTTTGTTCAACTGATTCTGAACCAGCCATATATGAATAATTTTTCCTTTTAAATTAATCTATCTAGAAAACAAAAACAAAAACATAAATATTCATTTCGTTTTATGTTGTTTTCTTATTTTATTTTTTTTTTATTCAAAACGTTCTTCTTGTATATAATCATTACGAGATGTTATGAAATGAAAATTAGTTCGTTTGTCAGTTGATCTAACAAGAAACTGATATTCATACAAGATACAAAAAGAAACAAAGAGAGATATTATTTTTGTTGCTTTGAATATGTATCGTTGTTGTTGTTGTTGTTGTTGTTGGTTTATCGTGCTCGTCTTTGTCGGAGTTTTTTCGAGTAAAAGTCGAGTTCTTTGCCTTCGAGAACATAACCATCGCATCGGCCATTTTGTCCTGGTCGTGATGCAATACATGCAAGAACACGGCCAGCTGTGAATTGTTCTTCGAGACCTTGTTCAACTTTAGCACGACGTTGTTTAATCGCTAATTTCTTTTGTGATTTTTCTGATCGTTTACGATGGAGTACGGCGTCTTCAGCTTCAGTTAATTTGACACCTTTCTTACGACCGAGTGGCAATGCATAATGGGATTCATACCATTGTCGAAATGGAACAGCATCGATTTGAACGATGGTTGATTTTGTTAATGTTTTTGTACGTACTAATTCCTAGAAAAATAAACAAAGATCGAATGAATTTTTTTTCTTATTGAATTGGTCGAGTACGAACATTGTTCGATGGATGATAGACAACATCGATGATACGGGTTTTTTTGGCGACACCTTCGGAGGCCCACGAGAAATTGCCAATATCGAGACGGAGTGCACGATATTTTTTATTTCCACCACGTGTACGTACAGTATGAATACGTTTAGCGCCTAATTTGGTGAGTGCTGCTGGTCGGCCTAATTCGAATTTTCGTTTTTTGTGTGGTTGTGGTCGTTTACCGCCGGTCTTTCGTCGTTTATGCCAATGGTCACGGCTAATACCCATGCTTTTTTTCTCTAAGGTATTATATAAATGATCTAAAACGAGTCATATTTTCAGTTGTTTCAGTCAAACAAAACAATCGTGTTTGTTGTTGTATGTAATTTAGAATCCATTTTGTTCGACGTTATTTTACCAGTCCATATTATCTTCAATGCAATGTACTGAAGGAGGACAGTCGAAAGAAGAAAGTCATGAGAATTTTGTTCGTCGAAAATTGATTTTATTTTCAAATCTAAATTGATTTTTTGATAATGAAAAAAGAAAAATTAAAAATCCTCATTTCGATTGTGTTTTTTTTCATCGAGTTTTTCATGCGACATCTAATGATATGAACTCAAGTTTTGGAGTATCAAACAGCCAATCGTCTCATTGGAAATATAATATGGATATTAGACGAAATGAATACGACGACAAACTTTTTTTTTTAATAAATCCATTTCTGAACCTATAAATGTCGTTCAGAAAATCTCCAACGATTACACTTTGTTCACTTGCTAATTTTATCAATGCTGCCGATCGAGCAATTATGCCAAGTAGAACTATCAACGATCGTTGATGAATGAAAACAAAAAAATTGTTCAATTTTGATTTCTAGTTGCTATTATTCCGATGGCAAAAGAATTCAATTGGAATCTACGTTTACAAGGATACATTCTATCATCGTTTCCTATCGGCTATTTAACAAGTCAAATATTTGCTCATATATTTGTACGACGTTTTGGTACGAAGAATGTCCTTGCTCTTGCGGTTTTTACATGGTCGTTAGTGACATTTGCTACACCGTTTCTATCACCTCTACCATTTGTTTTAATATGCTCAAGAATTGCTCTTGGTTTCGGTGAAGGTTTAGGTATGATTATCAAAAAAACAAAGTCGAATAAAATCCTTGAATTTGTTTTGTTTAGCTCTGCCGACAATATTTCATATCTTTAGTAATTATGTACCTATGGAAGAACGATCACGTTCGTTTAGTTATTTGATTGCGTTAGGTTCTGTTGGACAAACGTTTGCAGCTCTGGTAGATGAACAAAAGAAAACTGTTTTGTTTTTTTTTACGAAACAACAACAAAACTTCTTAATTTAGGTTTGTCCTCATATAGCTTGGCGATTTGTTTTCTATATATTCGGTTTATTGGGTTTCTTTTGGACGTTTATGTGGATTGTAATTTATCGAGATTTTTCTCATCCAATCGGAACAATGGGCGACGAAGAAGCATTTATTCATCCATCATCAAAAGTATTTATTTATATAATTACGAAAAAAATAAATGTTCGATTTTTGTTTCATTTGTACTTAGATTGGAAATAAAAACTATCGATGGATTGAATTTATTTCACATTGGCCTTTATGGGCAATTTATATAGCTCATTTTGCAATGAATTGGTCATCGTATATTGTCATGGTTTGGTTACCATCGTATCTAACAAAAGCATTCGATGCTGATCCAACCAATCTCTCATTTACAGCATTTCCATATGTAATGAATTGTTTATCAGGCGTTGGTATGTCATTAAGACTGATTGTTCATCATATAGAAAAAAAAAATTTAACCGTTTGTTTGTTTGTTTAGCTGCCGGTCATTTTGCGGATTCATTGATTCAAAATCGTTGGACAGTTCTATCAGTTCGACGTTTGATGACTGCAATTGGTCTACTAGGACCTGGTCTCTTCATGCTCTTCTTCATTTCAGTCGACAATCTACTTATGGCTGTTGTGTAAATACGCATCAAAATTTCAACAATTTCATCTAAATTTCTGTCTCGTTTCTAGTTTTATATCAATCAGTATGGGTTTGAGTGCATGTAATTCTGCAGGTCATCTATCAAATCATGCTGATGTCGCTCCTAATCATGCTGGCATCACATTTGCCGTTTCGAATACACTTGCAACGATTCCAGGAATCTTAGCTGGACCTGTGACAGCTGAATTAGTTGTTGCTAGTCATGGCCGTTGGTTTCCCGTCTTTATTCTCGCTAGTAGTGTTAATTTTGTTGGTGCCATTATCTATCAAAGTCAAAGTGCTTCGACACAAATCTTGTGATTCATCGATGAACATGTATAGCGAACAATCGTTCTTTCTTTCTTTTAAAAACTACACAGATCTGTTTATTTCGTTTAATATATACGTTTGAAATCTGATTCAAATGAAACCAAAAAAAAAACAATGCGAAGAAACCTTCTGTTTTTTTATTTGTCAATATTCGTTTGAAATGTGTTGATGTTGAAAAAGAATAATATTATTTTCTTTTTGTTCAATTCGTCTCCTATTATCTAAATTTGCATTTGTAGATGGCGAAAAGTAAACGAAGTAAACATATGCGTGCTATGCGTCGAATTCTTCGAGAAAAATTATCGAAGAAAGACGAAGCCAAACGATTAGCTGCTATGAAAAATGACAATCTCATTCCTCCAACAGCAAAAACAACTGTCAAAGATTCATCGACTCTTGAAGGTAAACGACTTTGAATACGATTGAAATTTACTTGAGTTGTTTTCTCTCTCTCGATTATAAAGATATGCAAACAAGTGGTAATACAAATACAACAGGTGAATACAATTCTCGTACATTAAAAAATAAAGATGGTCAATATCCAGTATGGTTAAGTGGTCGACAACGAAAACGTTTACAAGCTAAAAATGCGACACAAAAACGAATTGAAAAGAAGAAGAAAACTAAAACAGCAACGGGCAAAGGTGGCAAACGAAAAGTTCAACCGAAAAAATCAACTTCCGATCAAAGTGAAGCGATGTTAACATAGGAACATTTTCCTTTGTTTTTGTTCTTTGTTTTGTTTTTTTTCATGTTTATGAATAAAAAAAAAAGAAAAACGAATAATTTAAAACAGATTTTCTTTCAGATATGCTGTATTTCATTGGACTCGGTCTAGCTGATGTTGACGACATCACTGTGAAAGGCTTACGAATACTTAAAAATTGCCAAGAAGTCTATCTTGAAACGTATACAACAATTCTACAGGTCGATCAAAAGACACTCGAAGAACATTTAGGAATTCAAATTATACCAGCAGATAGAGAACTTGTTGAACTTTCAGCTGGTAGGCTTTGCATACTGAAATATTGCTGATTGTATTGATTAATTTTATGTTCAGATAAGATTTTGAGTAATGCTCGTGATAATGATATAGCGTTTCTTGTTGGTGGTGATCCACTTTCGGCAACAACGCATACCGATTTAGTTCTACGTGCTGTTGAACTTAATATTCCGTATAAAATTATTCATAATGCATCGATTATGAATGCAATCGGTAGTTGTGGATTACAAGTAAAGAGAATTGTTGAATCTAGTTGTGATTGTTTTTGTTTTTTGTTTAAGTTGTATCATTTCGGTGAAACAGTATCGATCGTATTTTGGACAGAAACATGGAAACCAACGAGTTTCTGTGAAAAAATCGTTGCTAATAGACGACGAGGTTTACATACTCTTTGTTTATTAGGTAAATTGATTCACGTGAATCGTTTTTGATTTATTTGTAAAAGAAAATTTATTTAGATATCAAAGTTAAAGAACAAGACGAAGCTAGCTACATGAAGTTTGTCATTTCAGGAAAAAAGGAAACTTCTACTATTAATTCCAAATATTTATTTTTAGAAAAAAGAAAACTTATCTACCTCCACGTTTCATGACAACATCTCAAGCAGCTTCGCAAATTCTTGAATCTGCTAAAGAATTACAATATGACGATAGTACGAATCGATTAACAAGAAATCATCTTTCTCCTTTGTGTTTTTCAGTCATCAATGATAAAACAATTTGCATCGGTGCTGCACGTATCGGTTGGTCAGATGAAAAATTCGTCACAACAACTCTACGTCGAATGGCCGATGAAGTTGATTTAGGTCGTCCATTGCATTCACTTGTTATTGTTGGTCAATTGCATCCATTAGAAATCGATTATCTCAAAATTCATGCACTAGATCCATCATCACTCGATCAGTTAGTTCTCGAGAATAATCAATGTTTAAATTCAAAATCGTGAATTTAATGATACATAAACGATATGTTTTTGTTTTTTGTTGATTTATTTATGATAAATAAGAACAGTAACAGAGAAAAAAAAACAGGCGTATTTTCATTTGATCATACAC
>ERZ778024.901-NODE-901-length-42099-cov-61.472196_pt1 | contig 42099 bp, 36 predicted proteins | sample MGYA00375754_ERZ778024 | MGnify/ENA primary metagenome ERZ778024 (study PRJEB29350, sample SAMN05389827) | bioreactor metagenome | isolation source: Thiocyanate bioreactor | place: South Africa: University of Cape Town | collected 2014-02-18 ...
TTATTTAATGTCTAATCAAAAGTTTCGATGCCTTTGTAAAAATGGATATAGTGGAAATCGCTGTGAAAATAAAGATGTTCAAGTTAATCTTACCTTTCAAAATCTGATCATTCGAAAACAAAAGCATGTTTTTATTCATTTTATCCATACAGAAAAGCCGTATGTATATCTATTTTTCTCTTCAATACTTCTCCTTTCCTTGTTTTCATAGGTTGTTCGGTCAGAGAGAACTATGGTCAGTAATGAGATGGTCTACCTTTCGCACAGTAGCATTGAAAAAAGATTTCATTACAATTCAGTGGTCGAAACCTTTTCATATAGTTTTTGTTGAATTAGTAAAAAACAAATTTTATTTAGCACATGCTCAATCTAAATATAATCAATCAGCAATTATCAATAAAACAATTAAATCATCTGATTATTGTCCACATGTGAATGAATTGTTTAATGAAACAATTCGTCAATGGCATTTGATTCGTCAAATAAAATATTATCATTTATTTTGTCAAAATCAATCATTGAATTTGTCTTGTTTTCGTGATGACAAACATTTATGTATTTGTTATGATTTCTATGAGAAACGTTTATCAAATTGTTTTCAATTTGATTTTAATCTTAAATATGATTGTTCTGATCGTAGTGTTTGTGAAAATGATGGTGAATGTTTTCAAGATGATGAATCTTGTTCAACGCGATCGATATGTCTTTGTAAACCATGTTATCATGGTCGACGATGTCAATATCGAACAAGTGGATTTGGATTATCAATTGAAGGGATTTTAGGTTCACAAATTCTACCAACGAAAAGTCTTTCCAGTCAACCAACAATAATTCGAACAAGTTTTGCATCGATACTTGTATTTATGTTAATAGGATTGACAAATGGTATCGTGTCATTGATAACATTTAAGAATAAATCTGTTTGTGAAATTGGATGTGGTTTATATTTATTAACATTATCTATCATTTCAATTATTTTGATGATTATATTTCAATTGAAGTTTGTTCTTGTTCTTTTAACTCAAATGACAATTTTACGAGATGGATTGTTTATGAAAATGCAATGTCATTCATTAGATTATTTTATTCAGGTTTGTCTTTGTTTAGATCAATGGTTAAATGCATGTGTTGCTATTGAACGTGTTGTTACAACAAAACGAGGAGCTAAATTCAAGAAAGAAAAAAGTCGTAATATAGCAAAGGGAATTATATTTCTAGTGATTGTTATTACCATGGCAAGTTTAGCTCATGATCCATATTTTCGATTGGTATTTGTTGATGATAATGAAAATGATGATGAATTTCAAATAAAAAGAATTTGGTGTATTGTTCGTTATAGTTCTCAATTTCAAATTTATAATTCATTGATTCATTCGTTACACTTTTTTGGTCCATTTTTGTGTAATATTATTTCTTCAATTGTTTTAGTTGTAACTCGATCTCGTCAACAAGAAAATCTTCAAAAAAATCAAACATTCAAAACAATTTTGAGAAAACAATTCGAAGAACACAAACATCTTTTAACTGCACCAATTATTCTCGTTGTTCTCGCATTACCACGTTTAATTTTAACATATCTATTTAAATGTATGGAATCAGAAAATGATGCTTGGTTATATTTGTGTATTTATTTGGTCACATTTATTCCATCGATGTTAACATTTATCATATTTATTTTACCATCGAAATTTTACAAAAAACAATTACAAAAAACAGTTCAACAATATCGAACAAAGATTCGAAATCGATTAGGTTTTCGTGAATAAATAAATGTTCGTTCTATTTTATTGGTTAGTTCTTTGTCTATACAGTCGAAACTGTAAAAGAACAATTATCAGAATATGAAAAATGAAATCAATGAAATATTTGAAAATGACTGATGAACTTCTCAAATAAAGCAGCTCAACACCCTCAAATTATTTGAAGTTTAATCTTTCTTTGCTCGAGTCACATAGATTGTGATGATTGGTTTTTTTTTAGCCAACAAATAAATGACATACAAACTTATTTTTCGTTGTTCTTCGGACTTTATTCTCCACGTACATGTGTAATAACGTTTGTTTTTGAGTTTGAAATGTCGATACTCATTGATTTCGAAAAAGAAACTTTTTTCATGAAATTTTTGTAGATTAAATTCCGGATGTCAAATACTACTCAATGTAATATTGTTGTTTGTGGTTCACCACGTGTTGGTAAAACTACTTTAATCAATGCTCTTTGTCAAACACAAGTGACAACAACTAGTGATAGTTTAAATCCACATTCGAATCAAACTCAAAAATACATTTTAAAAAGACCTTCTTTGAATGAAGTTGAGTCAAATGAATATTATATAACCATTTATGACACGCCAGGAATTGAATCTTGGACAAAAGAACATATTCAAAAGTATTTTAATGAAATTATGACTGAAAGTCAACCGATCTGCATGATTTATTGTGCATCACCAGGTTCATTTGCACGACTCGATCATTTACGATGGTTGATTGATACTTGTATTCAATCGAATATATTCTGTGCATTAGTTTGTACAAATAAATATGCAGGAGGATCACAACAACGAAAACAAATACTCGATGATTTCGATTCGGTTTTATCGAATTATCAAAATTTGAAAAAAGAAGAAAATGAAATCATATTTTATGGTGAAGTTGGTCTTCGTGCTTGTGTTAATAGTATTCCTTATGAAGATACAGATTTAGAAATTCGTCGACCGATCGAAGGACTCGATCAACTTATATTTGCTATTTTAAAATCTTTGAAAAATGACAAAGCTGTCGGTTGGATTTATACAATATCACAAAATGAATCATTTTGGTCGAATATGTCAAAATCCATAAGTACATATTATGGCATTTCACACGATATGGCTGTTCGAATTGGGAGAGATTATGGAAAAGATATTGCTAAAGTTTTGATTCCAATTATTTTAAATTCTCTTTTTAAAAAATAAAAACACATCAACTATCGAATGTTGTTTACTAGTGACATCTCACACTAGCAGATAAAATTGTATTTTTGTTTGTTAGATTTACTCGTATGATTCACATTATCGTCACAATTGGGTTTTTTCACCAATAAATGAATGACATATATTATTCCTTTTTCATTCGTCTTTGTAATTACAATTTTACTAGAAATGTCGACGATTGTTGATTTAGAAAAACACTTTCCCTGCGATTTCTGTGATGAAACATTTTCAACATCAGATGACAAGGGTAAACATTTAGATATTTGTGCTTCAAAAACAGATCTATGTCCCGATTGTGAGGAATACGTTCCACGAATGTTTTTTGCTTATCATAAAGCAAATAATTGTACAAATCCCGATGTATCTGATCCAAGAAATCCTATTGAACCGACAACAGATCAGTTACTACGCGATAAAGCTTCAAAAGTCTACGGAGCTCTCGGCGAAGTTTACTATGAACCTGAATTAAATCATGTAAAAGAGAAATTCGAATTCAATATTATTGTGATGGGTTCACCACGTGTTGGAAAAAGTTCATTAATCAATGCAATATGCGGACAAACTCTTGCTGAAACAAGTCCAAGTCTTCATCCATGTACCAAAGATACCAAATGTTATTTACTTGAAAATAATCAACGAACAAATCTCAATGCACAATCACTTCGAATTAATATTTGGGATACACCAGGAATTGAATCTTGGAATGAGAACAATGGAACAGAGACTATGAAGCAATTTATTCAACAAATCGATCCAATTTGCGTTATTTATTGTGCTTCACCTGGATCAGTTGCCAAATTAGATCAATTAAAAGAAACATTTGACTTTTGTAAAGAAAAGAAAATCTTTTGTGCATTAGTTTGTACAAATATGTGGTCAGGACGTCAAAGAAAACAGATTATTCAAGAATTCGAAAGTCAATTGAAAGATTTCGGTCCACGAGAAGAAAAACTATCGCAACAACCGAATGGCCGATTTGAACATCAGATAATTCTGTTTGGTAGAAATGCACTTTGCACAATGGTCAATTCAGTAGAATATATAGACGAAGATTTTTCTGATAAAGTAATGCCTGTTCAAGGAATTGATGAACTTATTCATTCAATAATGGAATCATTGAATGATGAGAAATTACTTGGCTGGTGTTATACTGTTCTTAATCGACGAACCTATTGGGAAAAATTGACTCAAAATATCGGAGGATTTTTTCAATTACATATGGGATATCCGTATGCTTTGATTGTTTCATCATACGAACAAACAGCGATTAATTTTGCTCGTTTTTTTCAAGAAAAACTTTCTCGAACATAAAGAAAATTTGTCAATTGTAGATTCATTGTCTCGTATAATGTCGAAACAATTTAGTATTGTTGTTTGTGGTTCACCTCGTGTTGGTAAAAGTTCATTGATCAAAGCTCTTTGCGAAAGTCAATCGATTCCTACGAGTGACAGTTTAAATCCGCATACAAATCAAATCGAAAGATATGTTCTCAAACGAACGAGTCTCATTGAAAATGATTCCACTGAATACGCCATCAATATTTACGATACACCAGGACTTGAATCTTGGAATGACGATGATGTTCGACCTTATTTCACCAAACTAATGACTGAAAGTCAACCGATCTGCATGATTTATTGTGCATCACCAGGTTCATTTGCACGACTCGATCATTTACGATGGTTGATTGACACTTGTATTCAATCGAATATATTCTGTGCTCTCGTTCGAACGAATAAATATTCGGGCAATCCACAACAACGACGGCAAATACTCGATGAATTTCATTATCTTTTAAGTGAATATCACGATCGAATTCGGGTCGAAAACAATATTAAATTCTACAGTAATGTTGCTCTATGTGCATCGGTGAATAGTGTGCTTTTCGAAGATGCAGACAATTCGATAGTTAAACATGTCGAAGGTATTCATGAACTTATTTTTGGCATTTTAAAATCTTTGAATAATGAGAAAGCTACTGGTTGGATTTACGCTATATCAGAAAATGAATCATTTTGGTCGACGATGCTCGAACAAATCAGTGCATATTTTAATATACCGATATCATCTCTTCAACAAACTGTCAAAGAAACCATAGAAAAGATTTTATTTAAGTTTTGACATTTCAATTCTGATGAATAAATTCTGTTGAAACGTGAATGATTTTCCTCTTGTAGATAAATTGTCTCTTTTGTGCGATGAACAATCGATATCAATCGAATGTTCTTCTTTGTGGTTCACCACGTGTAGGTAAAAGCACGTTGATCAACGCTATTTGTCAACAAAATTTAGCTAAATCAAGCGGAAGTTTAAATCCTGTAACCGAACAAGTTGAACGATATTCATGCGAATATTCGAACGGAGAAATGACACACGAAACAGTGATTTGGGATTCACCAGGAATCGAATGTTGGAATGAAACAAATGTTCATTCGTATGTTCGATCATTGATTGAACAAAGTCGTCCATTGTGTATGATCTATTGTGCATCACCTGGTTCATTCGTGAGACTCGATCGTCTGAGATGGTTAGTCGAAGAATGTCATCGACAGAAGATTTTCTGTGCTTTTGTTTGTACGAATATGTGGTCAGGAAGGAATCGAAAGCTCGTTGTAGATGAATTCTGTCGAATTTTAAATCTTGTTCATTCAACAATCGAACCAATTGAAGAAGATCACATTATTTATTATGACAAATGTGCATTGGTCACTATGGTTAATAGCCAAGAATTTTATGATGAAGATTTCGATGTAAGAAAAGCACCGTCAGGTGTCGAAGAACTTATTTTCGGTATTGCCAAATCCTTAGATCGAGAATTGATGTTTTCATGGTTTCGAAGTGTCGCACAGAATAAATCATTTTGGACTAAAATGGCTTCCAAACTCAGTGATCTTCTCAAAATGCCAATTGAAACTTTTACTTCATTTTATAGACATGCAACTAACTTTCTCAATTTATATCTTCCGTCATCATCTTCGAAAAATGTTTGTATACTCGAACATATTTATTCGAAAACATTGACAATTACATTGAAAAGTCAAGGTATATACACATTCCAACGAGAAAAAACAAACGGTTCTATATACTTTGAATTATAGATATGAAAATGGCAACACAAGTACAACAAATTCTCATCACATTAGGTGCAAAAACTTGCAAAATTCAAGAATTATTAGGTGAAAATAAACAATCCTATGTGATTACATCAGAGTGAGTAAATGACAAACAGAAATTCAATGTTTTTAATCGATCGATTGATTTGATTTTAGATTGGAAAACGATGAAAAAGCTGAAGCTATTTATAATTTATGTCAATTAATGAGTGGAAATCAATTGAATTGTATTATTAACAACGATGTAAATGTAAATCAAACTCGATTGTGACAAGATTTTTTTTTGTAATAAAGGGCAATGATAAAAAAAAGAAAAAAAAAAGAGAGAAAATCATTGAAGCATATCTCATACGAATGTGTGATTACATTTGATTTGCGTTTCGCTAAATAAATCATCATTGAAAAAAACGAAAAATGTTTTCCTGTCGAAGTAAATTCGATTGTTTACCAAACGAAATAGTTTATTTGATATTTGATTATTTATCTTCGAATGAAATCATCGAATCATTCGTTGGATTAAATCAATGTTTGAACGATGTTGTTCGATGTCATGTTAAAAAACTCGATGTAACCAAAGGTTGGTCATGTGATAAACAAAAGCTCGAATGGATTTTATCGACAATTGAAATACTAAAAATCGATCGATATCACGTTGATTTCTTATGTCGAAAACGATCGACGAATGTGTGTATGAAGAAATATAAATCGTTTCTTCGTTCGATTGCCGATAAAATCTTTGGTCATCAGCAAACAATCAATCAATTCGAAGTCGAATATTTTCGTAAATTTCCTCGAATAAATTCAATTGAATTCGTTAATGTGACCAATTGGTCGAAATTTATCTGTGAAAATCAAATCAATCAAGTTTCAATTTGTTTCGATGATCATATTCGTCACAATCCAAATGAATTGTCACGTATTCCCGAGACAGTCACTCGATTTTCTTCGAATTTATTGATCAATCCCAAAAATTTTCATAAGAATTTAGTTGATTTAAATATTTGTGTATTATCAATCGATGATTTAATCGATATTCTTCGATATTCACCGAATGTCGAACATCTTTCGGTGAAATTTTGTGAAACATTTTATTATTTTCATCCGACAAATTATGATTTCAAAGGTGTTTTATTGAATTTGAATCGTTTAACACGATTAACTCGTTTATCGATCGAAACGAAATTGTGTGAAGATTTTCTGACAAATAAATATTTAAATTTCAATGAAATCAAATATTTCATTGAAATCTCGTGTCCAAATCGAATTAAATTGAAGTTAAAATTTCATTTCATTCTCTTCGATGAACAACTTTGGTCAACAATTGAAAACTTCAAAATCGAATTCATTGATTTCGATTTCTACGGTTCGTTTATTCTCGATGAGAATTTATCGTTAATCGAACAATTAGTTTCATCAAATTCTAACTTCAGTTATCACATTGAAAATGTCAATGAAAGAATTCATATCTATTCGTTACCATTTCGATTTGATTGTCTTTATGGATTTGAAAATTGTTCGTTATTAAATCGTGAATGTTCGTATACGAATGTTCGTTCGCTTTATTTTACTCAAAATCAACAGAATTCGAAAATATCTTTTCAATTGTTAGTTCAACGAATGCCATTTCTTCGTTCGATTTATTTTCGGTCGAAATCCGATGAAATCCTTTCGAAATTACCGATGGATGAAGAGAAATTCGAATATCTTCGTCGTTTTTATTTCAAATGCGATTGTATTGAAACTATTCTCGTTGATTTACTCGATCGAATGCCATTATTAGAACATTTAACAAGTTCAAATGAGAAATTTCTTCGTAAAGAAAATGTTTATCCATTAATCAAAGAATTAAATTTGGAAGAATGTCAAATGAAATCATTCGATCTTCTTCCGATTGTCACACCCAATCTAATGAATTTATATTTAAATGCTCAAACATTGAGTCTATCGTCATTATTTCAATTGATTTATTTTCTTTTTACTGAATTAATTCAATTGAAATTGTTATCATTTAAATATATTTCATTTATTGGCAAAGATCCGTTGTCATATCGAAATCAACTGGAACGGGTTTTAAATCTTTTAAAACAACGTCATCATCGTTTTCAACAATTCAAATTCGAAACACATAATGGTCGAGTTATTTTTTGTTTTCAATTGTTATCATCATTTACTTCAAATGATAACAAAACAATATAAAAAACGACTTTCTTTTCTTTTCTTTTTTCTTTTAATAATTTTATTGTAACATGTTGACAAAATGTTTATTTTTGTTGGTTATTTTCAATGTAATCGAAAATCGTGAAGTAACATTGAGTAATGTTGTTCCACGTGTTGATACAAATGGAAATATAATCGATGCACATGATGGAAATATTGTTTATTACGATGGATTATATTATTTCTTTGGACCAAGTTATGGTCTTTGTAAAGAACCAGCAGGTCCATCGGGTTGTTCAGTTTGGCATCCAGGTGGCTGTGGTTTTCAATTGAATCATAATGTTAGTCTATATACATCTCCAGATTTGTCTCAATGGACGAATCAAGGATCAGTTTTTCAAATGACTTCAATGCCAAATCAAGGAATTATGTTTTGTCCTAAAGTTCTCTATAATTCCAAGACGAATAAATGGGTTCTATGGTTTAATTTTCTTCCATCGACAGGCTCAGGTGTGTCTCAATCGTTATATTCTGTCGCTGTATCGAGTACACCTCACGGACCTTTTCAATTAGTCAATGAAAATGTTTCAACATTAGCTTGGCCAAATACCGGAGATTTCAATCTTTTTCAAGATGATAACGGTGATGCTTATATTATCTATACATCACATATTGATGCATCAATTTACAATCCAAGTCATGTGATGTCTGTTGAAAAACTGGCCGATGATTATCTAAGTTCTTTGGGCAAACAGAATAATAGCGGATTTTTTGGACAAACATTTGTTGAAGCACCAGCTATGTTCAAACGACAAGGAATCTATTATGCTGTATTTGGTCAATGTTGTTGTTATTGTCAAGAAGGTTCAGGTGTAACTGTTTATACAGCATCGTCACCACTGGGTCCTTTTCAAACGAAGAATTTTCTTGGTAATGAAGGTCATGCTCAACAATTTAATGTTTTGAAATATCGAAGTGGTGAAGGTGATGGATTCGGATATTTATGGCAAGGTGATCGATGGCAAAGTTCTCCAGATGGTGCAAAAGGACATGATTTTACTTATTGGACACCGATGAAATTTGATGCAGATGGAAATGTTCTTTATCTTAATTATACTGCTAATTTTACAATCAATGTTCTTTCTTAGTTTCATTTACAAATAAATCAACATTTTCTTCAGCTTCATTTGTAACAACTATAATTATGGTTGTGTCATTTCTTTGAAAGATATGCAAATTATCAGTTGTAATTAACATAGTTTTGTTTGAGATAACTGTAGAACGATGTATTATTCAGCACGCTTAGTCTACACGGTGTTTTTAAAGTTGGTTAGTGAATAAACTGGCTGATACTCAGGCAGCTAAAAAAATGTCAAAAACGCGTGTAAACACTACAAAAATTTTAGCCGCTTTTGAATGTTACTTGCAGTTCCCGATGATGAGCAAAAAACAGCCGGAAAAAGAAGTCGTGAAAAAGATCGACCTTTCCATAGCTTACTTTTTGTTGTGTATTTCGTTTGATCTCCATGGAAAAAAAAGATTATAAATATCCGTTTAAACACTGAAAAAAGTTTGACTTTCCAGCGTTTACACGCGTGCTAAGCATCGGTCGTGAATAGACATGTACCAAATCCAAAATTCTTGGTTTCGACGATTCTGGTTTTTATTTACATGCAAAACTGTTGTTGACAAGTAGAAAGTAACTACGCAATTGCATTCTTGCATAGCAAGCCATAAGCATTCCTTCAAGAATAAAATCTGAAATTGTATACTGTTGTTTTTATCTTTGAATGTAGCAAACAGCTTATACAACTCAGCACGTATCGGCTATAATTTGTTCAATGTAAAATTAAAACTAGTTTTTTTAATTTTCAAAATAAGTTTTCATACGTTCTTCATGCGAAAAATATCGTATTGCATTTTCACAAAGAAACATTATTGCGTACTAAAAGAAAAGTAACTCTACTTGAGTTAGTTGTTTCACAATGACAATGATTTAATATCATACCTTAATTGTGAGTAGAAGAAAACCGTTTGTTCATGAAAAGTAATCAAAGTATTCTTGTTTGAGAACGTATTCTGTGTGTAATACGATCGCTTTTAAGACTGAAACTCAGAGCTTTGAAAGCTCGTATGAGATATGATATTATATAAAAACTTATAATAATCAGAATATGTTTGTGACATTTCGTAAATAAGTTGATATCTTTAGGTTTTTTTCTTATAAATCCAAAACCAAAACCAGCAAAACTGAATCAAAACCGTCAAAACGCCGCAAATCCAGGACTAAAAACCAAAGTTTTAAAACCGTTTTTGGTTTTGGTCTATGCCTATTTAATACCAGTTACTACTGCTATAATTCTTTTAACTGCGGACACTTTTATCAATCATCGATCTTCATCTCTGATCATCACTTGAGTCGATTAGAACGTCCTTCTTCTCTTTTTCGGTCTGTTTGTATGGCTCAATCGTCTTAATTCAACTGGCATTCTTCATCAAATGCGATAAATTTCCATCGCAAAATCAGTCGTCTATTTCAATTTCTTTTTAGGATATTCTTAAAACTGGATTCGGCGTTATTAACCGACACCAAATCTTTACTACTCCTCTTTTTATTTATTCTTATCGGTAGTAATATCTTTTTCCAATTTTCTATTGACATTACTTGTTCTCGAACAAGTTCCACGAACCTGTGATCATCTGAATCTCTGATGTTATATCTTACTTTCCTTTCCACTATTGCTGGTAATTTGACACTCTTTGGCAGTGTTGCAAATCTAATCGTTACACAAAAATCTCTTTCACGCTCAATTTAATACCGATTTACTTTTTGGACTTATTTAAAATTTAGTTTTCCGACCACGATTGTATTTAGTCTAGTCGGAATGTTTATTATCTTTGATTTACTTCAAACAGTTCATCAATGTTTTTTTCAATTGTCAAATAAAATACATTTTTGGGACTTTAATGTTTATGTCCAATTAATCAATTTTCAAGCTAATAGAGACGAATAAAGAACCTTAGAAAGAACTCTATTTAATTCTTTGTTTATTCGTTTTATCTTAGATAATAGCCGAAAAATACTACTAACAAATAAGAAACACGAAAGGAAAAAGAAGAAGAAAAGATCATAGAACATCAGGTTAAAGATATTTGACAATAATTAAACGTTGTAGATGTATATGTTACGGTCAAATTTAGAATTCCAATTATGACTGGACAAAATTAGAATTATGCCAGAAATGAATTCAAACGATCGAAGATCTAAAAATTAAAGTAAAAACGACAATTTTTTAAATTATCTATCCATATTACAATTTACTGACGCTTGTAAGCTACACATGCGTAGTTCAGTTACGAACAACACTTGTGATTGCAAGAGAAAGTGCGACACCAAATTATGTCTATGTAAAAAGAAATCAATTTATTGTTCGACAAAATGCCATTCAAAACGTGGTAGACTACCACTGGTAGTTGTTGTAATATGGATAGATAATTTAAAAAATTGTCGTTTTTACTTTAATTTTTAGATCTTCGATCGTTTGAATTCATTTCTGGCATAATTCTAATTTTGTCCAGTCATAATTGGAATTCCAAATTTAACCTGATCTCGATTTTGACCGTAGCATATACATAGATGTTTCATATTGGTTGTTTGTCAGAATGTAAAGAAAATAATTGAACAAACAAAGAACGATTTTGTTCGATGGTCGAGCTAATGACAAAATCATTTAAGATTGATCATTTCGATCTGTTGATAAATTGATGACTAGGTATTGTTGTTGCTTGACATTCGATGAAATATCTTCTAATTGCAATTAATTGATTTCAGGACTAATATCTAAACAATTCAATGGTCTTCTTCACAGTTATTTTAAATATTTTCTTACCAAAACAACTCGAACTTAGATCATAAATATCACTGGATAAATGAATTTCTTCAGCGGAATCATTGATCGAGACTACAAAAAATCAAAATAAAATTTTGTAAATGTATTTTCCGTTCGACTGACTATATTTTGTTAGCCATTCTCTGACGTAATCTTGTGTATCCGATATATGTCCACTCACATCATTGACAATCATAGCTCGAGTCATTGGTAACGATGACCCCGACGAAGAAGAATTGTCAGAAAGTTCTTTTGTGGTTTGATCATCGGGAACAGGTGGATAAATGATTGTTGCGAATGACTTTTCAGTTTCCATACGTTCTTCCAACGCTATCTCGAATAACGTGTTATTTATATAACTAAGATCTTCAGTTATTAGGTATTCATTTGCATATTTCCAGTCGATTTCCCCCTCGGGAACATATAGTATTAAGATTAAGTATGTGTTAATAGTTTTTATATCTGAAGTACCATTTTTGGCTCGTACTTCGATTGCTCGTCGCTTTTCGAAACTTGGTTTAGGAGAAACGGGAATGATTTTGTTTGTTACGTATTTAGACGAATATGTATTATAATATAGATAATTTGGATCAAAGATATTGACATGTACGAATTTCGAAAAAGCTAAGACCTGTAATAACGGTGTTGTTTTCCATATTAAACATGGACGTTTCTTCGGTCGTCCGTCGCTTGCACTCGACGATTTTTGTGATTCAGCTTTTTTTTCCGATTCGACTTCTTGCTGTGAGTCGAAATTATTCAGTCCAAACACCTTTCGAACATCAACTCGAAGAGAATGTATTTCTCCTACGTTTGGTGAAAATACTGATGTTTTTTTCCCTAAATATATGAATTAAAAAAACTTCTTTGAAATAAAACAAGCATTTTGTTACGTTTATCTGACATTGTTCGATTTTCAGTGAAGAAAGTTGTCGAAATAATTTCTCTGATGCTAGCTTCAATCAGGTACGAGCGAGACGAGAAAAAAGACGATCAAATCAACAACTGATTGGCTGATTGATCTCTTTCTTTCATCAATTCCAGCTTTCCTAAAAAAAATTCTTTTTTTATCAGAAACTATTTTTAAATCGATTTTTGAAGGTTTTTTCTTCAAAAAATTCTTTCTAGCGACATCTATTCATCGGTCGTCCATCAAACCAATAATCTCAACTAAAATTAAATCTCATTAATCTCACTCATTTCAACATCATTCGAAAATGCTTCTTTCAACTGTTGTTTATTACGATGGTTTATATTATTTTTTTGGACCAAGTTATGGTCCTTGTCAACAACCACCAGACCCATCTGGTTGTTCAGTTTGGCATCCAGGTGGATGTGGTTTTCAATTAAATCATAATGTTAGCTTATATATATATCACCGGATCTATCTCAATGGACAAATCGAGGATCAGTTTTTCAAATGACTTCAATGCCAAATCCAGGAATTATGTTTTGTCCAAAAGTTCTTTATAATTCCAAAACAAATAAATGGATTTTATGGTTTAATTTTCTACCATCAACAGGATCCGGTGTTTCTCAATCATTACATTCAGTTGCAATAGCAAATACATCTCAAGGACCTTTTCAATTAGTTAATGAGAATGTTTCAACTTTAGCTTGGCCAAATACGGGAAATTTTAATCTATTTCAAGATGATAATGGTGATGCTTATATTATCTATATATAATCCAAGTCATTTAATGTCTGTTGAAAAATTGTCCGATGATTATTTGAGTTCATTAGGAAAACAGAACAATAGTGGATTTTTCGGTCAATCATTTGTTGAAGCTCCAGCAATGTTTAAACGACAAGGAATATATTATGCTGTTTTTGGTCAATGTTGTTGTTATTGTCAAGAAGGTTCAGGTGTTACTGTTTATGCATCATCATCACCACTTGGTCCTTATCAAACAAAGAATTTCCTTGGAAATGAAGGTCATGCACAACAATTTAATGTTTTGAGATATCGAAGTGGTGAAGGTGATGGATTTGGATATTTATGGCAAGGTGATCGATGGCAAAGTTCGCCCGATGGTGCTAAAGGACATGATTTTACTTATTGGACACCAATGAAATTCGATCCCAACGGAAATGTTTTTTATCTTAATTATACTGCTAATTTTACTATCAATGTTCTTTCTTGATTTTTGAAATGTTTTGAGAAAAAAATATAAAAATAATGATGTTGTGACTAATGAAGTGACATTTTAGTCACACTTTGATACTCAATCAGCATTATGAAGAAAAAGGAAATGAATCATCGAGCAATCACATTTTTTTCACAGGTTTTTAGTATTTTTTCTTTTGAAATCGCAATGATGCATAACGGAAGTAATTTATAATCGAAAGTCATATATTCACCTTGGAATATCCAACTCAATTCAATATATATATTCATATAAAATCAGTCAGTCAGTTCGTTATTTTTTCATCATTAATAACAGGTATCAATGGATTATTCAGCACCCAGATACGGTGATATTTTTGCTATTCGGCCACGTTTCAATCCTCCAAATCCACCGAAATCTCATTTTAATATTGCCACAAGGATCATCGGTGTAATTCGAAACATGGTTAATTTTCTATTTAAATTGTTTCATATCAAACAGTCGGAAGTTCAACAAGGTGCAGGAGCATATGGTTGTTGTTCTCCTTCTTGTTGTTGCATAAGTGTTGCTGTTGTTGCAACAACGGTGATTGTTATTGGTGTTGCACTTGGCGTTGGCTTAGGAGTTGGATTGGCAAATGATGATGGTGATGATGATTCGACAGGTAATTATGCGTACATAACATGACAAAGAACAGTTGAAATCTATTGAAATATTTTTGATTTAGAATGGTCTTTGACTGGCAGTATGAATAGTCCACATTTAAGACACACAGCATCTGTATTACCGAACGGAAAAGTTTTAGCTGCTGGTGGATTTGATTTGATGAGTTCGACAGGTTTCACTAATGTTGCTGAGTTATATGATCCATCAACAGGAAAATGGACAGTAACTGGAAGTATGAATAATGCACGATATTTTCACACATCATCAGTCTTATCCAATGGAAAAGTATTAATTGTTGGTGGTTATAACTATAATTATACAACTTTTAATGGTGCTGAATTATATGATCCGTCAACAGGTACTTGGACATTGACTAGTAACATGAATTATCCAAGATATCTACATTCAGCATCAGTTTTATCAAATGGCAAAGTTTTAGTTGCAGGTGGAATTCTCTCTGTAACTAATTGGACTGATACTGAATTATATGATCCATCAACAGGAACGTGGACAATAACTGGTGGTATGAATGTCCAACGACATGGACACACAGCATCCGTATTATCAAATGGGAAAGTATTAGTAACTGGTGGATTTAATTATAGTACTATAGCTTATACAAGTGCTGAATTATATGATCCATCAACAGGCACTTGGACATTAACTGGTAGTATGCGTTATTCACGTTGGTTGCACACAGAAACCGTTTTATCCAATGGGAAAGTTTTAGTTACGGGTGGATATGATTTGAATAATTGCACAAATACTGTTGAATTATATGATCCATCAACAGGAACATGGTCAGCGACTGGTAGTATGAATAGTCCACGATGTTGGCATACAGCATCGCTATTATCGAATGGCAAAGTATTAGTTGTTGGTGGACTTGTGTATGATTATAATACATTGTACAAGGCTGAATTATACGATCCATCAACAGGTACTTGGACATTGACTGGTAAAATGAATAGTATACGATATTTCCATACAGCCTCCGTATTATCAAATGGGAAAGTGTTAGTTGCTGGTGGAACCGGTTTTTCTAATGATACTTTGGCTAGTTCAGAGTTATTTAGTTTGTCAACTAAATAGTTAATTGAAATTGATATGATCTTAAAGATTTTGTTAGAAAAAAATACGCTCAACTATTTACTAAAAATAGCTGCAAAATTATGTCGTCAAATATACGCTGAAGAAGAAAAGTTTTTATCACCTTTTTTTCCTCTACTACTATCATTGTTTATTTCATTATGTTTTCAAATAATACGAATTGTCTCTATCAACTTTAACAGGATTTGACTTGTATGACTCAGAATACATGATTGTTATTGAGGGTGGAGCTATGTATGTTTCTACAAGTTATACGAATGCAGAATTCTATAATGAAGTACAGAATTGTATGGTTAAATATTTTTCTTTTCTTTTTCCTTGTATTACTAAATTACAAAAAGAGTGAATCGGCGACATCTTTAAACAAAATAAAAGAATCCGTAGAAGAATTGTGTCGATATTCCATATATGTCAATGGCTGAATGTTGATTTAAATCACATGGATTTTTATTAATAATTTTGACATTGAAATCGTCATGAAAAAAGCAACGAAATTCAGTGAACTTCCAAATGAAATCATTTATCATATTTTCGATTATTTAAAAGAAAATGAAATCGTTCATTCATTTTGTCGATTAAATCTTCGTTACGCAAATTTAGTTCGAAATCAAGTGAAACAACTTGATTTAACTGCAACATCATCGGAACTTCAACGAAAAGAACTTCAATGGATTTGGAATTCAATTGAAAGATTAAAACTCGATGCGAATTTTCTTTATTTATTTAATTCTCCAACGAAACATCGAAAACGAAAATCATTTTTTATTTGTTCGAAAAAACCAAACAAAAATTCGTCTCGAAAAGCTGAAATCAACTTGAATTTCTGTCGAATAAAAACTGTCGAATTAGTGAATATGAAAAGTTGGTCGACATTTCTTACTGATAAATTCTGTTGTGACAAAGTTTCCGTTTGGTTCGATGGATCAACAAATGAATATTTCGATGAAACTCATTTCATTCCTTTGACAATCAAATCATTTTCAACGAATTCAATTCTAAATTCGAATAGTTTTCATTCGAATTTAATCGAATTAAATCTCACCAATTGTTCGATAATAAAATTAATCGAAATTCTCGATAAAACTCCTCGAATCAAAATTTTATCTGTGAAATTTGCGAATAATTTTACTTGTTCAAATTCAATCGAAACCGACGAACTTGAAATGATGATTTCGAATTTAAATCGTTTAAATTGCTTAGAAAAACTTTCGTTGTCAACGAAAACCAATCAACTGAACACGTATTTTCCATTTAAACAAATCGATTTGTTTCTCAATCAATGTTGTTGTTCAACACAACGAATTCTCGGTAAACTTTCATTGAAATTCGATTATATTTCATTCGATTGGGAAATTTATCATCGATTGATTCAATATGAAAGTCAATTCGATCGATTTCATATTTATATTTCGTTTATAATCGAACGAAATCTTGTTCATGAATTCATCGAACGATTGAATTTCGATGGAAGATTTGTTTTTTATCTCGAAGAAAATCTCGATTCGAACAATTGTTTTATTCATATTTATACAAAACCATTTGTATTCGAAAGTTTCAATGGATTTCTAAGTGCAAATCAATTGGATTCGAGTTTAATCTATCGAACAGTTCGTCATTTATATTTCACTCGAATTCGTTTACATCGTTGTTTATCATTCGAAAATCTCTCGAAACAAATGCCAAATTTAATTTCCATCGATTGTGACATTACATTTGACGTTCATCTTCATAATCAATTGTCTCAAATTCTAATCAATGGAAATTCTTTTCCAAATATTCGTTCATTTCGTTTTCTGACTCATTGTTTGAATGAGAATTGTATTTGTCAAAATTATCTTCTTCAATTATTAAAACAAATGCCTAATCTACAAACGTTAATAACTTCGCAAATCAATTTTCTTTCGCATGAAAATCAGTTTGTTAATATTCGTGAATTCGATCTACGTCAATGTCATTTTCAAGTGAACAATCAATTGATCTCAAGAGCCTTTCCAAATCTAACTCAACTTTTACTTGGTTATTTATTGACGAGTTCAAGCGAATTATTTGAATTTATTTACAAAGTTTTTATTCAAATTTCAACATTGAAATTAATTTCATTTCGATTAAATTCCAAACGTGAAAACGATCGAATTCGTGCTCAACAAACTTTCAATCGATTAAAACAAACTCACAAATATTTTCGACATTTTCAATTAGAATTTGCCAATGGAAAAGTTAATTTTTATTTAAGAAAAATCGACCGACTTTTTCTCTAAAGCGAAGACAAAAACTTGAGAAATTTTTCTTGATAAACAGATGTTTTTAACAATCGAATAGAAAAATATAAATACTTAATCGATTATTGACATATTTTCAAAATCAAAAGAAGAAAAAAAAAATGTTTTTTTCTAAACTCGTGATATTATTATTGACTAGTTTAACTGTTTGTTTGACAGTTCCAATTGAAACTAATTTCTCAGCAAATCCTCAACGATGTTGTTTACCGAATCAATTTACTTCAACATTGGTCACATCAGTCGGTACTGTAGTAGGTAAAAATGCTGCTTTTGTGACTCATGTAAGTCAGTTTTTCTATTGAGAATATTCTCGTTTCGTAAGAGATAAATGCTGATTTTGCCAGGGACATTATAATTTTTCCTACGATCGTGATCGTGGTTTGTTTGCTGCTCGAGGTAAACTTCAGAATTTAAATATTTGGTATATTGAAACTGAACACGGAGCAACGCGTTATACATATTCTCCTGATATACCAGATTGTCGAATGACAATTGAAAAACCACAATTATCTTGTTTACCAGGTTTTCTATTTCGTTTTTTTTTCATTGATTTGCAATTTCGTTTTGTGAAATCTGTAGATTCAGCATCATTTCTGTTTTCTTCATATTTCGGTGATTCTGATAAACAATTTCTTACAGATACATGGATATTTTCCAATGCTGGTACACTTGTTCATGCTACATTTAGTCGCGAGACTTGTTTTCCTTTTATGCAAATCGATTATGCTCAACAACCAGGTAAAAAACGCTCGATTTTATTTTCTAATAGTACAAAACTCCTCTTTTTTTTGTTTTTTTTTTCGTTGATAGAAAGTGTAACAACAGCAATCATATCTGATTTTGTTCCAACGATTGTTGATCCGAGTATTTTTGACATTCCACCTTTATGTCGATATTTGATTTAAATAAATAAATAAACTTGACTCATTTATAGAGTCGAGTACATATGTTAAAAAAGTGACTTAGATTTTTTTCTTTGAAAGAAAAAGGCGAACAAAAAACTTGCGAAATTGAATTGATAAAACAGATGGTGACTATATGTTGTCACCTGCATAAAATCACGACGAATGGCCTAAATATGAAAGAAAGACGATTTTTTTTTCATAATGAAAATAACTGGATCAATTGATAAAAATATTTACTCGGATATTTTTTTGACTTTTGTATAAATACCTCGTCGATGATTGATATTTCTTTAAAAAGAAAAAAAAATGCTTTACTATAAACTAGTTGTTTTCTTGGCTGTTTTAACTTTTGGCTTGTCAGCTAATCCACAACGATGTTGTTTGCCAAATCAATTCACATCAACATTAACTACAACAGTAACTGAAACACATGACGATTATGTTCTAATCACTTATGTAAGTCACATCACATTTTTCTAGAAGAGATAAATGTTGATTTTGAAGGGACATTATAATTTTTCGTATGATCATAATCGTGGTTTATTTGCTGCTCGAGGTATTCTAAGTATTGCATCGACACTTCAAAATATAAGTATTTGGTTTATTGAAACTGCAAATAATGGTGTTCGTTATACATATTATCCTGATGCCGATGATTGTGAAGTAACAAGTTCAGATCCACAATTAATTTGTTTACCAGGTTTGTTTTGCGTTACGTTTTCACATTAGAGTTGTATTTGAATCTTGAATCTCTCTTAGAATCAGCCACGTACTTGTATGGATCCTATTTCGGTGATCCTAATAAACGATTTGTTGGTGATACATGGGCATATAATGCAAATGATGCAATAACTTATACGACATTTAGTCGGGAAACTTGTTTTCCATTGATGAAAATGGATTATAGTTTAACACTTCGTAGGAATTTAATTTGAAAAATCGATCGTCAATTGATTTGTTTTTTTTTTCATTTTTAGAAAATGTAACAAATTTAATATTTTCTGATTTTGTTCCAACGGTTGTTGACCCGAGTATCTTTGATATTCCAGCTCAATGCCAACATTTAATATAAATTTTCTTGTTCTTGTCAAAATAAAGCAAAAATATTTTCTAATAACAATCCTAGTCTTTCGATAGAAAGATCATCTGATGCTTAAAATGTTTAAAAAGCTATCTTTGTGCCAATTTTTAATGCGTATTTTTGCATAATATTTATTATTTCAGTTGTCCTTTGCTAAATGAATAGGAAATTAAATTCTACATCAATTGATGTTATTGTTTACTATTCAATTTGATGAATACTCATAAATACTCAGATGTTAAAGTGAATATCTGAATTTCTAAAACATAAACGAGATCACCAATCGATCCAGAATCGAATTTTTTATTCAGGTCACTCATTGATTTTGCTAAGCTTGAATATCCCGATAGAATTGAACGACACATAAGTGAAGCCATGAAATCTTCAATAGCAAATTTTACAGTAAAAACTTCCGAATTTTATCAAGGAAATGAACTTCTAGCAAAATCACTTTGTCTACGCGGCACTATAGTATGTAACTATGAAGGAAATCGTTATGATATTCCAATCGAAATATTCTTGCGAGAACATTATCTTAATGTTGCATCATTAGTTTATGTTAGACCAACACCAACTAACTTGTCACACTGTTTATCGTGGTGTTAATGGAAATTTATCCAAAGAATATCGTCGAGGTGAGACTATCGTTTGGTGGGGTTTTTCATCATGTACAAGATCGATTGAAACACTGAATAATCAACAATTTTTGGGTAAAACTGATGAACGAACCTATTTTAATATTGAATGCGAATCCCGAAAAAACATTCGATCACATTCATTTTATGAGACTGAAGATGAAATTTGACTTCTTCCTGCTCGTCAATTTGAAATTATAGGATGTGTTGATCAAGGATAATGGACTTAAATTGATTCAATTAAGAGAAACAAAACCGAAATTTCCATTAATTAAACTTCCATAATCATATATCTTTCGTATTGATCGAAATCTGACTCACCAAGATTCTTTTTATTGATTTAACATAAAATAAAATTTAATCGACGTAATTATTAAACAATTCAATCTTTGAACAGATAATACTCGAGAACTATTTTGCTCTACTATTTCGATGACCTCACGATGAAAAAGTGCATCGTTTTTTTTCTGAATAGATCCACAGATGTTTCTATTCATTCAATGTTTTTATAATTGTTTACAAAGAACATTACTCACTATTATATTCTACATTTAATAGTACAGCCTACACTCTATGAAAAACATTTATTTTTGATCTATATTTATCATTCATACAGTTCATCATGTTCAACTCTACAAAACAAAAACAATTCGATAATCTCAATTCTATCGATTGCAAAATCGAAAAATTGATTTCTCTCTACGAAACAAGTTTTCAAGCGCAGATTATTAAATTCATATCGTATTTATTCGAGGTTGAAAAAAACAAAAGTGCATTTTAAAATACAAGGTTAATACAAATGCACTTTTAACAAAAGAAAAGAAATTATAATTACACTGCAAACTGACGAACAATCGAGATATATTTCACATTTTAATCGAATATTTCATTCTCAAAACAACATCTGCTCACTAAAACATCCCATTTTCTATTTCAATATCGAACGAACATTAAAGATAATTGATGTACTTTTTCTAAATGACTTCTCCACGCTATAAATACACAACAAATCTTAACGAAAATCATTGCATTTCAATTCATTTGAATCAGTGAACACGAAATGATTTCTTCTCGAGTTCTATTCATCACTGTTATCATTGCAACAATCTCATTCGTTGCCAATACAACTCAAACTTGTAAGCTAGACATTTCATTCACTTTTTCAAAATAACCTACGTCCATTTCGTATTCTTAGCATCAACCTCAACGGCATCTGTAAGTTCTCATTCATGTTCTTCCAAAGATGCTACAACAGTTCAAGGAACATTCACATGTTCAAACGCTGATAAAACCGCACTTACCTCTCAAAAGGATACTCTAGCTAAAACTCTTACCAGTCAAGTTCAAGCATCATCATCATCGAACACTAAGTCACAAGTTACTATTGATAGTATCGTTCAACTTACCAATGGCGATTGTCAAGTGTCTTATACTTGCTCTGGTGTCACTGATCAAACGTCGGCTCAAAAATGTTTGAACAATGCTAAAGATGATACTACATTCCAACAAACTATTGGTAAATGCTCGAAATCTAGTGACACCACATCTTCATCAACACAAAAAGCTGCAAGCACAACTCAAGCTGCTGGTACAACACAAAAGTCCGCCAGTACCACTCAAGGTGCTACTACAACTCAAAAGTCCGGTAGTACAACGCAAACCGCTTCTGCTACAACTCAAAAGTCGACTGCTCAAGCTAGCACTCAAGCATCAACATCATCATCCTCGGGCTCAGCTTCAGTTGCATCACATTCATGTTCATCAAAAGGAACCGATGGAATTCAAGGAACATTCACATGTTCAAACGCTGATAAAACCGCACTTACCTCTCAAAAGGATACTTTAGCTAAAACTCTTACCAGTCAAGTTCAAGCATCGTCATCATCGAACTCGAAATCACAAGTCACCGTCGATGACATAACTGAACTTGATAATGGAGATCTTCAAGTATCATACAGTTGTTCAGGCGTTAGTGATCAAACATCAGCTCAAAAATCTTTGAATAATGCTAAAGATGATACTACATTTCAACAAACCTTGAGCAAATGCTCGAAATCTAGTGACACCAAATCTTCATCAACACAAAAAGCTGCAAGCACAACTCAAGCTACTGGCACAACACAAAAGTCCGGTAGTACAACGCAAACCGCTTCTGCTACAACTCAAAAGTCGGATGCTCAAGCTAGCACTCAAGCATCAACATCATCATCCTCGGGCTCAGCTTCGGTTGGTTCTCATTCATGTTCATCAAAAGGAACCGATGGAATTCAAGGAACATTCACCATTACCAATGCTAATAAAACAACTCTTACTTCACAAAAAGATACTTTGGCACAATCACTCACCAATCAACTTCAAGCATCATCATCATCGAACTCAAAGTCAAATGTCACTGTCGATGACATTACTGAACTTGATAATGGAGATCTTCAAGTTTCCTATAGTTGTTCAGGTGTTAGTGATCAAACATCAGCTCAAAAATGTTTGAACAATGCAAAAGATGATGATACATTCAAACAAACTGTTAGCAAGTGTTCAAAATCTAGTGACACCAAATCTTCATCAACACAAAAAGTTGCAAGCACAACTCAAAAGTCGAATGCTCAAGCTAGCACTCAAGCATCAACATCATCATCATCATCGGGCTCAGCTTCAGTTGGTTCACATTCGTGTTCATCAAAAGGATCCGATGGAATTCAAGGAACATTCACCATTACCAATGCTAATAAAACAACTCTTACTTCACAAAAAGATACTTTGGCACAATCACTCACCAATCAACTTCAAGCATCGTCATCGTCGAACTCGAAATCACAAGTTACTGTTGATGACATTACTGAACTTGATAATGGAGATCTTCAGGTTTCATACAGTTGCTCAGGTGTTAGTGATCAAACATCTGCTCAAAAATCTTTGAATAATGCAAAAGATGATACTACATTTCAACAAACTGTTAGCAAATGCTCCAGATCTAGTGACACCAAATCCTCATCAACACAAACAGTTGCAAGCACAACTCAAGCTGCTGGCACAACACCAAAATCGGCCAGTACAACACAAAAGTCTGGTAGTACAACACAAACCGCTTCTGCTACAACTCAAAAATCTGGCAACCAAGCTAGTACTCAAGGAGAAGTTTCTACATCATCCACGAACACAGCTTCAGTTGGTTCACATTCATGTTCATCAAAAGGAACCAATGGAATTCAAGGAACATTCACCATTACCAATGCTAATAAAACAACTCTTACTTCACAAAAAGATACTTTGGCACAATCACTCACCAATCAACTTCAAGCATCATCATCATCGAACTCAAAGTCAAATGTCACTGTCGATGACATTACTGAACTTGATAATGGAGATCTTCAAGTTTCCTATAGTTGTTCAGGTGTTAGTGATCAAACATCAGCTCAAAAATGTTTGAATAATGCAAAAGATGATGATACATTCAAACAAACTGTTAGCAAGTGTTCAAAATCTAGTGACAACAAATCTTCATCAACACAAAAAGCTGCAAGCACAACTCAAGCTGCTGGTACAACACCAAAATCCGCCAGTACAACACAAAAGTCTGGTAGTACAACACAAAGCACTTCTGCTACAACTCAAAAATCTGGCAACCAAGCTAGTACTCAAGGACAAGTTTCTACATCATCCACGAACACAGCTTCAGTTGGTTCACATTCATGTTCATCAAAAGGAACCAATGGAATTCAAGGAACATTCACCATTACCAATGCTAATAAAACAACTCTTACTTCACAAAAAGATACTTTGGCACAATCACTCACCAATCAACTTCAAGCATCATCATCATCGAACTCAAAGTCAAATGTCACTGTCGATGACATTACTGAACTTGATAATGGAGATCTTCAAGTTTCCTATAGTTGTTCAGGTGTTAGTGATCAAACATCAGCTCAAAAATGTTTGAACAATGCAAAAGATGATGATACATTCAAACAAACCGTGAGCAAATGCTCGAAATCTAGTGACACCAAATCTTCATCAACACAAAAAGCTGCAAGCACAACTCAAGCTGCTGGTACAACACAAAAGTCTAGTGGTAGTACACAAAAATCTGCTTCTACAACTCAAAAATCAGCTGGTCAAGGTAGTACTCAAACACAAGCTTCAGGAACATCTTTGGGTACAGCTTCAGTTGGTTCACATTCATGTTCATCAAAAGGAACCAATGGAATTCAAGGAACATTCACCATTACCAATGCTAATAAAACAACTCTTACTTCACAAAAAGATACTTTGGCACAATCACTCACCAATCAACTTCAAGCATCGTCATCGTCGAACTCAAAGTCAAATGTCACCGTCGATGACATTACTGAACTTGATAATGGAGATCTTCAAGTTTCCTACAGTTGTTCAGGTGTTAGTGATCAAACATCAGCTCAAAAATGTTTGAATAATGCAAAAGATGATGATACATTCAAACAAACTGTTAGCAAATGTTCAAAATCGAACGATAACAAATCATCTTCGACTGTTAAATCAGGAAATGCAGCGCAAAGTACTGCTACAACTCAGAAGTCTGCCGTTGGATCATCATCTGCGAATACGAATCAAGGTTCAGTTTCTGGTCACTCCTGTTCATCGAAAGATGCCAATACAATTCAAGGAACGTTTACATTTACTAATGTAAATAAAACTAGTTTGGATTCGCAAAAGGACACGTTAGTGAAGTCCTTAACTAGTCAAGTTCAAGCATCTTCATCATCGAATTCAAAATGTCAAGTTACTGTTGATAACATCAATGAACTTGACAATGGTGATATTGAAGTATCATACAGTTGCTCTGGTGTTAGTGATCACACATCGGCTCAAAAATCTTTGAACAATGCCCAAGACGATGATACATTCAAACAAACCGTGAGCAAATGTTCACGATCCAACGATAACAAATCTGGATCAACACAAAAATCTGGAAGTGTTACACAATCCGGATCAACACAAAAATCAGGAAGTGTTACGCAATCTGCAACAACACAGAAATCTGGAAGTGTTACTCAATCCGGATCAACTCAAAAATCAGCTGCAGCATCAAGTAAACAAACTACTTCTTCTTCTTCTTCTTCTTCACAAACGAAGAGCGGCTCAACAAAACAATCACAAGAGACTAACACGAAATCAAGTGGATCTGCTGCTTCAACACAACAATCCAAACAACAAGGAAGTGAAAAATCAACCGGAGCACCTGCCGAACAATTCACCTCTCAGTCTGATAATCAACCAACAGACGAACAACAACAACAAAATGACCAAGAAAATAATGACCAATCAAGTGCTGCATCTGGTGAACAATTTAGTTCTCAACCAGATTCAACAAATAAACAATCACAAGGTGAACAAGTTAAAACAACTACAATATCAGGAAAACAAACAACTTCACAAACTAAGACTGGTTCTACCAAACAACAAGCAACTAACAGTAAATCAACTGGTACACAAAATGGATTAACCAGTTCGAAACCTAGCAATACTAGCTCAACCAAACAACAACAAGGAACTCAAGGTAAATCAACTGGATCAGCTGTCGAGCAATCGAGCTCACAACCACAACAAGGCTCAACAAAACAATCTAAACAAGGTGGTCAAACCAAAGCTAGTGGACAACCACAACAACCTTCAACCGAACAACCAAACCAAGGCGATCAAGATCAAGCAAGTGAAGAATCACAACAAGATTCAACCAAACAGCCAAAACAGAGTGTTCAAAGCAAAGCAACCGGGGAACCACAACAAAGTTCAACAAAACAATCTAAACAAGGAGGACAAGGACAATCTAGCTCGCAACCACAACAAGGTTCAAGCAAGGAACCAAAACAAGGTGGCCAAGGTGAATCAAGTGGCGAACCGAAACAAGGAGGACAAGGCCAAGGAAGTAAACAGCCACAACAAGGCTCAACAAAAGAACCAAAACAAGGTGGCCAAGGTGAATCAAGTGGTAAACCAAAACAAGGAGGACAAGGCCAAGGAAGTAAACAGCCACAACAAGGCTCAAGCAAAGAACCAAAAGAAGATGGAAAAGGTAAATCGACAGGAGAGCCACAACATGGAGGAGAAGGTAAGCCAAGTAAAGTACCAAAAGGCGGTGAAAATGTTGATGAAGATCAATCAGAATCAGAAGAATATGTCCAATGTGAAGCTGATGAAGGTCCATCAGATGATAGTGGATATGTGAAGCGTATCAATAAAGTAAGTGTCACAAAGAATATAAAAATAAAAATGATTAGTTAAATGTAAATGTAGGTATTTACAAGTTCATCTGATGTGACATTGAATGAAGGTGGTTTCTTCAAGGGTAAATGTGGTCGTTGTGCCATGCGTTATATATTCTCATCGTTTGTTGTCGATGGAATTACAGTGGAACGAATTTCACGAACAGCAGGCAAAAATTTTGTCTCACAATTGAAAGGCAAATTATCCAGTGAAATCAAACAATATGAACATAGAGGCTTAAAATCCATAAAAATAACTGGTTTAACTACTTATAGACAAGACAATCTAGTGATCGATTTCGTCTCTGTTGTCAAACCAAAATATCACGAGAAAATACGTAATGCAATTCGTAATGCACTCTTTTCGTTTGACGTAAGTTTTGTCTCGTTTTTTTTCTTCATCTATCGACAATAAAATGTTATTTTTTAGTTCGACGAAACACTCAATCAGAAATATTAACAAGAAGAACACCCTTTGATTCATTGATTTTTTTTCTGTGGTGTTAGTTGGATCGATTTCATTTTGAGAATAAATAAATAAATATTATCGAAGAAAAAAGTCGTCAATGAAGTCTATAAATAGATAAGAAAAGTTGTCTGGTTGCGACAACTGTTTTATCGTTCCTCTGTTACTCTTATACTCCTAATGTCCTTGTTACATACATAGGGACATTAACCTTTTTCTCTCTTTTTTTCCTCTTCTTGCACTTCTTGCCTTGTTAAATACTCTCGTACTTTATGCAACAGCCTTCATTTTTCTTCTCGCATTTAAACAAAAAAAGATATGTCGGATTCTGCTGAAACTCAACCATTTCTACCTAGAAATGAGAAAGTCACAGTGGTATGTTGTATTTCTTGTGACATAAAGTCTTACGTCTATTTATTGTATTGTAAAAATAGATTCCTGTTCAAGAATCAGCAGTGATTACATTTTCGAATGATCAATTCGAACAATTATTAGGTCGTATTGGTGGTTCATCGAAAAGTGGTCATGAAAGTGTTGCTAATCCATCTGCATTAGGTCTCGGTGGATTTGCATTGGCAACATTTGTTTTGTCGATATTCAATGCTGGAGAATATTTAATCAATTCTAAATTAGAACCAGTTGTGTTACCATTAGCATTGTTCTATGGTGGTTTATCTCAATTATTAGCAGGAATGTGGGAATTCAAAGCTAATAATACATTTGGTGCAACAGCATTTACAAGTTACGGTGCATTTTGGATGTCATTTGCAGGTTATGCTCATTTCATTGTGCCTCAAATAAAACAACATGGAAATGTGAAAAAAGCCAGTGGATTATTCTTATTAGGTTGGTTTCTTTTTACATCAATTATGAATGTTGCTGCAGTGAAATTATCGAAACATTTATTGGTTCTATTTTCATGTTTAAATTTAACATTTTTACTGTTAGCTATTGGTAATCTTGGTGATATTCCATTACTTGTGAATATCGGTGGATGGCTCGGTATTATAACTGCATTTATTGCTTGGTATGGTTGTGCTGCAACAGTTATCAATGCAACTTTCAAGAAACAACTTTTACCAACAGGAGCTTAATAAGCTTTGTCTTTTTTTTTAAAATTTTTTAGAAATAAGAACAGACAATTAAATCAATTATTAGTTTTTAGTTTTGTTTTACCGACGCAATGAAACGTTTGACTGGGAGATAATGAATAAGACTTGTTGTAATTTCGGGTCGTTTTTCTTTTAATAAATCGAGCGCATCTTTCGGTGACATATGTTCATTGGAAATAAGATGACAAAAAATAATAATTGTACTTCGACTTATTCCAGCTTTACAATGAACAAAGACTTTTCCATTATTTTTCGTTGCATTTCTCATAAAAGTCACTCCTTTTTCAATTGTTTCAAAAGTTGGCGCTGTCCAATCGACAGTTGGCAAATACAATTGTTCGATTTCATACTTTTGATATTCTTTCACCGGACCTGAATATTCTGCACACATATTAATCACATATTTAATACCAAGATCATGTAATTGTTTGACTTCAAACGACAATGGTAAACAACCTAAATAACATTGATCAGTTATTTGACTACATAAACTATTCAATGGATTGTTTAAGAATTTAAATACGATAACTAGAGTAAATGCCGGTATGTCAAAGAGAAAATGAACTAAATATCTGCGTTTATCATTTAAATCCATGTCGTGTTTTGTTCGAGCGTAACAAGTAAATAGAAATGCATAGGGAAATAGATGTTCGAAATTTTCCAATGAAATCGTTTCGAAATGAAATAAATAACCAATTGAATGAATAATTATTTTAAAAATAAGAATTATCCATGCTGTTACAACGAACATATAGAAAAACAATCGACATAAACCGTAATAGGAACGTTTTTCTTTTGGATAGGATCGATACCATTCAGCTAAAGCAATGACAACGAATGGAAGATAATTCGCATACGGATTTTCTAATAAATATGTCGATAAAATACTCGAAAAGAAACAGATGAATAGAAGTAAAATATTTTTAAAATCACGTTGGTTTTCATCGATCATCGTTCGTCGGTTTTTGTTTGTCCTTCGCCCCTAGAGAAGTCTTCTAATCTAATCTCTTTTCTTTTGTAAATTAAATCCGATTGGTTAAGAAAAACAACCAACTAATTGTTATCAAGTCACAAACACACTACACGTGATGTTACTCACATTTATATAAGAAAGAGGAGAGATCAGTGAAAGAGTACAAAACTCACTTTGAGTAGAAATGAATGAACGTTTCGAATATATTCAATTTACATTTAAAAATATTGAAAATGAATGGAATTCAATTGTCAATGATCTGTCCAAAGAAGAATTCTTAGATTTAATCAATCAAATTTATTCATTTAATTTACAATTAGAAAACATCGAAAAGAATTTAACTGAAATCGAACGAAAATTTCGTCAATCAAACTTTCCAACTGAATTTCAACTTAACAAATTAAATAAAAATCTCGAACAATTACAACAACAATTCGAACAAATGAAACTCGATTTCACTAAATCGAATTCACTCTCAAACATTTCAAATGACGAAGAAACAATTGTCTATCTCGATCCCAATGCTCCGACACAAGTTCATCATCAAGTTAAATTCTCGAATAACATCGTTCGATATCTCAAAGGTCCATTCAAAGCTCTTGTTCACGGGATTATGAACGCAGCTGATGTTGCTGCACAACATACAGAAATCGATCAATTATATTTACAAGTTATTCAAGAGAAAATCGACAAAGAAAAAGACCATTCAGTTGACCCATCGATTCGACCGACATTCACTGAAATCACTTCGGATTGGAAAGTCGAAGGTGAAAATGAAGATCAAGGTTATAGTAGTCCATCGATTTGGATTCGAGATCCTCAACAACGAAGAATTCTTATTAAAATTCAACCATTACCATTGTGTGTTGCCAATGAATGGTTAGCTTATGTTCTTGGTAAACATCTCGATTTACCCGTAAATGAAGTTCAAATATCGATTTATAAGAATGATTTAGTTACTTTACATACTGATGATCAAAATGAGAATGAACAGACAATGACTTTTATGGATTTGAAAGAAGACAAAGCCGAACTTCTTTTGAAACAACCGATTCTTGAATTCATGGATATTTTCGATCATATTATTCAAAATGTCGATCGAAATCAACAGAATATTTTAATCATTGCACCGAAAACAGTTGATATCAACGGAGACGATGGAAATCTCGATAAAATTCAACTAAAAATTCGTTTAATCGATCATGCAAGTTCATTCGGCATGGGTAAACTCAGTGGAATCAGTTCGATCGCAGCTAAATTTCATAGTAATCATTTGTCAGTTGTCAAATTCGATCCAATTGAAAAGTCGAAACAATTCGAATCGTATCTTGTAAATCTTCCTGAACATGACCGACCTGTTATCAGTCGAATCTTAACTCGATTAGCTGCAATCGACGATGAAAAATTCCAAATTTGGTTAGATGAAATCAAAGATTTGTTAACATTGAATCAATACAATCGAATCTTTGATGTTCTTAAACGACAACGTCATATAGCTAAACGATTTCTCGAACAATGGAATTGCAATTAAATTATTTATTTATTTATTTATTTTCTTTTGTTGTTTTGAATAAAAACTAATTCCGCTTGCTTAGTAAGAAAAAAAAAGTCATTGATGAGCTATTGATTTCAAAAATCGTTTGACTGTTGAAAACGTGAGAATACTCGATGAGACTTCGGGTCGCTTTTCTTTGAGCAATTTGAGCGCATCTTCCGGTGACATTTGTTCATTGACAATTAAATTACATAAAACAATCGTTGCACTTCTCGCCATTCCCGATTTACAATGAACAAAGAAATTCTCTTGTCGTTCATAGGCTTCTTTCAAAAACTCCATTGCTTTTTCAATGGTTTCAAGCGACGGAGCTGTACTATCAACAGTTGGTAAATACAATTGTTTGATTCCAAATTGTTGATAAGTTTTTCTCGGTCCACTGTATTCAGCACACATATTAATCACTCGTTTGATGTTTTGTTCGTTCAACAGTTTAACATCCGATGGCAACGGTAAACAACCTAAATAACATCGATCTGTAATTTGACTAAACAATGAATTCAATGGATCGTTGAATAATTTAAATATTAAAACGAGAAGTAACGCTGGAGCATCGTAGAGTAAATGAATGACATAACGTCGTTTATCATGTAAACTCATATTGGATTTAGTTCGAGCAAAACTCGTGAAAATAAGTGCATAGGGAAACAAATGTTCAATCCCTCGAATCGGAATGTTTTTATAACCAACGAGCCATGCTAAACCTTCGAGAGTAAATTTTAATAACAAAACAATCCAAAGAGTGATAAAAAATAAATATAAAATCAATCGAAATAAACCGTAATACGATCGTTTGCTTTTGGGATACGATCGATACCATTCGAATGTGGCAATGAGAAATATTGGAAGATAATTTCCAATTGGATTTCGAAGAATAGAACTGAAAACTAGACTGCAAAATAAACAGCAGAGAACGACAATGATATTTTTAAAATTTCGTTTGATTTCTTCTTTAGCAACTTGTTGTTGAACATCTTGCTGATTCGTTGTACTGCGTGCACTCATCGTTGTTGATTTCTCCTTTCTTCTTCTTCTGTCATTCGACGAGGTTTGATGAGTCATTGACAACATTTGACTGGACGAAAATTAGCAAACGAAATGCAAGGCGACAAATTCAGTTATTTCGTACTTATTGACATCACAAAAGATTTGACTTTATTAATTTGAAAAATGTCGATAGAAGATCGTATTGAAAATGTGATTCAATCGAAAAATTCTTTAATCGAAAAATCCAAATTATTCATTGACAATTTATCCAACGAAGATGTTTTTCGGTTGATGAGTTTCATTTCGGATTATAATTTAAAATTAAATCAACTTGAAAATCTTTCCACGGATGAACTCGACAAATTCGAAACTGACATTGCAAATCTTGAATCCGATTTCGAACAAATGAAACAACTTTCCATTGATTGTCAAGAAGACATAAATAATAACAACAACAATCATGACGAAGATGCCGATGATGAAAATGAAATGATCATCTCTCTCGATTCAGAAACCAAAGCCAAACTCTATCATAAAGTTCGTTTTTCGAATAATATCGTTCGATTTCTCCGAGGACCATTGAAATCCATGGTTCACGGAACGATGCACGCGGTTGATGTTTGTGCACAAGGAACGAAAATAAATGAAACTTTTTTCGATGCTGTTCAAAAAGGTTTACAAAGACAATCAACGACATTTGCAGATATGAATTCCAATTGGATAATCGAAGGAGAAAATCCCAATCGAGGTTATAGTAGTCCATCGATTTGGTTTAGAAATCCTGATAACGAGAGAATTCTCGTTAAAATTCAAGAACATCCACTTTGTGCAGCTAATGAATGGTTGGCCTATGCTCTCGGACGATCTGTTTATTTGCCTGTCAATCAAGTTCAAATCGGCATTTATAACAATCATTTAGTTACTTTACATCGAGATGTACAAAATGAAAATGAACAAACAATAACATTTATGAATTTACCCAAAGCAAAACGAGATCTTCTTCTTAAACATCCGATTATGATTTCAATTGATATTTTCGATTTTTTTATTCAAAATTGTGATCGAAATCAACAGAATATTTTAATAACTCTACCGAAATCTGATAATATTCAACATGAAAATTTAAATAAATTGAAAATTCATTTAATTGATCACGCAAGTTCGTTTGGAATGGGTAAATTCAATGCAATTAGTCTTGTTGCAGCGAAATTTCATTCGAAACATTTAGCTGTTGCTAAATTCAATCCAATTCACAAATCAAAACAATTTCAAACCTATTTAGAGAAATTTCCTGTTGCAGATCGGCCGGCAGTTGCTCAGACTTTGAATAATTTTGCATCGATTACAAATGAACAAATTGACAATTGGATTACGGAAATTCAAGATCTTCTTTCATCAAGTCAGTATAATCGAATCTATAGTGTTCTCATCAGACAACGAGATATTGCTAAAACATACGCTCAACTATGGAATCTATCATCCACTCAACATACCATTTCACGGACTAGTGAAATTACTCTTTTTTGATACCAAACAAAATTTGTCTGTTTTTTTATTCGAGCACGTTTGTATATAAGATTTTCAAATAAAAATGAGTTAATCACCTCCTCCTCCACATCCTCCACAACCACCACCTCCGCATGAAGCATCTCCTCCACCACCACCACCTCCACATGATACATCTCCTCCACCACCACCACATGTAGCCCCACCAACATCGTTATCTCCAGTACATGCATCATATCCGTCACAATCTGCAAATCCATGTCCTTGATCGGAACCAGTAAGATCATCGTATTCATAATCAACAGCTGTTGCACAGCCAGTCATATAAGCTGGATGAATAGGTTTTGAATCATTGGTTGTGAGAAAAATCGGAGCGAAAACTACAGCACATGAACTTGCAAATTTCGATTTCATTAAATATTGTCGATTGACATTTTGTCCGTATTCAGTTTGATAATTGTCTTTCCATAATTGAGCTGTTTTTTCATAACCATTGGAGAGTGTCGACGATTGAATATCATCATTATGATCGAGAATAAAACCACAAAGAGCTCTAGTAAATTCATGATAATGCGATGGATATCTCATATGTGTATGCCAAATTAAATCAATATCAAATGTTGGAACGATTATTTGTTTTTTAGTAGCTAATTTGATGAATGAAACATAATTTTGAATTAACCTTTGAAATTGTAAGTCTTGAAATTGTTCGAGATCAAGATCGAATAGAAAATGATTTTGAAATTTTTTAAGAAAGTCTGTTTGTCTAAAAACTGCTTCTTTCAAATCGATCGATGGAACAAGTTTCAATTGATCCGTGTCGGAAGGAAAAATAGTTTTACGTTTGAGTTTTTTCATTGGTTTTCGATTGATTTTTGTTATTTGTTTATCGATAAGTCCACATTGAAGTTGTTTCGTACAATCATCGAGATAATTCAAAGGATGAAGTCGATGAACATGCCAAATCCATTCGACTTGCCAAGGCAAATCGACTTGTTGTTGAGCTGTTTGCATTTGACCTTGGCTCATTTTTTGACAATAAATGTCAATAAAATTTGTTAAAATTTCGCCATCTTCAGTCATCTGAGGATGATGAATAACTTGTCGAAGTAGAAGAATATGTTCAACTAACGAATGAAATGTCATTTTAAATACTTTTTCATTTTTCGTCTCGATTCTTGATGTATAATTTTTAACATTTAATACAGATGTATGTTGTCCCATTTTTCTATTGACAATAAATAGAAGGAAAGTATATTTATACGCTGCCTGCTGATCGATTAGACGCGTACGAGAGAACGGGTGAATCAGGTGAGACGCAAACTTCGTCGTTCGTAAATTATTTTTTATTCGTCTAGGAAGAAAAACGAATCAAAGTTGAGGACGTGGGAGATTATTAAAGTTCTATCGAACTTTCGCCAGAAATTTGATTGATGATATCTGATATTCAAGAGATGAAATATTTCATGTCATATCTATATGTAAATGTTTACAAATTTGGAATAAATAATATGAATATATCAAGTTGAGGGTGAAACTACAAAGCATTTTACTAAAGTCCTAATAACGTGCTGAATATCTCATATGTGTATGCCAATGAAATCAATGTTAAATGTTGGAACAATCATTTATCGTTTGTTAGCCAATTTAACAAATGAAACATAATTTTGAATTGAATTTGAAGAGAATAACATGTTTGTGAAAGTAATCAAGGAAATCTTTAGCAGCTTCTGTCGAAGAAATGCCGAACGATTTATTTCCGAAGGAATATTCGTTTTGTATCCTAAGAGATAATTCGGTATTTGAATCGTTTAACGGATTTTCCTATCGATAAGTCCACAATGAAAATGTTTCTCACAATCATGACGATAATCAAACGATGAACACAATGAACGCGCCAAATCCATTCGACTTGCCAAGGTAGATAGGCTTGTTTAAATTTACTAAGGAGGTATTTTGTCCCATTGAAAAACATAAACGTAATCGACTGATGCAATGTAGTCGATGTGAGAAGAATTTTACTGATTACACAAATAAATAAATCAAAGAAATTCATTTATTCGAGTACAATTCTATAGAAAAGCAAAACAAAATTTGAGTTAATCACCGCATCCTCCTCCACCGTCTCCACAACCACCACCACCATCTCCACAACCACCACCACCATCTCCACAACCACCACCTCCGCCTCCACAGCTAGCACCTCCGCCTCCGCCACAGCTAGCACCTCCGCCTCCGCCACAGCTGCTAGCTGCAAATGATGGGCCTCCTCCACCACAGCCGCTAGCTGCAAACGATGGGCACCCTCCACCACAGCCGCTAGCTGCACATGACGGACCCCCTCCACCATAGCCGACAGCTGCACATGATGGACCTCCTCCACCACATGTAGCTCCACCATCCTCGTTACCTCCAGTGCATGCATCATTTCCTTGATCATAATGAACAGCTGTTGCACAACCAGTCATATAAGCTGGATGAATAGGTTTTGAGTCATTAGTTGTCAGAAAAATCGGAGCGAAAACTACAGCACATGAACTTGCAAATTTCGATTTCATTAAATATTGTCGATTGACATTTTGTCCGTATTCAGTTTGATAATTGTCTTTCCATAATTGAGCTGTTTTTTCATAACCATTGGAGAGTGTCGACGATTGAATATCATCATTATGATCGAGAATAAAACCACAAAGAGCTCTAGTAAATTCATGATAATGCGATGGATATCTCATATGTGTATGCCAAATTAAATCAATATCAAATGTTGGAACGATTATTTGGTTTTGATCAGCTAATTTGATGAATGAAACATAATCTTGAATTAAATTTTGAAATTGGAATTCTTGAATTCGTTTGAGATTAAGATTGAATAGGATATGATTTTGAAATTTTTTAAGAAAATCTTTTTGTCTGAAAATGGCTTCTTTCAAATCGATCGATGGAATAAATTTGTTCAATTTATAAGATTTCGAAGGAGAACGTATTTTACTTTTGAATTTTTGAATTTTTCTTTTATGTATTTCGGTAATTTGTTTATCGATAAGTCCACATTGAAGTTGTTTCGTACAATCATCGAGATAATTCAAAGGATGAAGTCGATGAACATGCCAAATCCATTCGACTTGCCAAGGCAAATCGACTTGTTGTTGAGCTGTTTGCATTTGACCTTGGCTCATTTTTTGACAATAAATGTCAATATATTTTGTTAAAATTTCGCCATCTTCAGTCATCTGAGGATTATGAATAACTTGTCGAAGTAGAAAAATATGTTCAACTAACGAATGAAATGTCATTTTAAACACTTTTCCACTTTTCGTCTCGATTCTTGATGTATAATTTTTCTGATTTAATGTAGTGATATGGTGTCCCATTGTGAATATTGATGTTTGATAGAAAAATGAAAAGGTATTTATTTTATTGTTTTGATTAGTCAAGTGTATCGAAAGGTGAAAAGGAAGTAGCTCTTCCTAAATCTATTTTTATTTGTTAGTCATAAGCAAATCAAATTCAACAATGAAGATTATTTATAATTAAGGAAGTCGAATTATTTCCAATATAATTTGCTTGTTGATTTGAAGCACAAATATTATTCGAAAGAATAAAATTCGATCCATCAATCGAATAACCTTGTCCATTAGCAAATATTCGACATGAAATTATTTGAAATTGCGTTGCAGCACTATTGACCCAAATACCTTTACCTAAATTATTTCGAATTTCAACACCATTTAAAATAAATGAACCACTATGAACAACAATTCCATGACACCAATTATCATAGGATGGACATTCATAAACACCTCCATTGAATATTGTTCCACCGCTAATTGAAACAAGTGCTGATGTATTAAAATCAACGAAAACTTGATATTGTGTTGATGATGCTGCCCAAATACCAACAATTGAAACATAACTATTATCACGAATAGTTAAACCTTGACCATTGGAATCGATTGTTGCTTGACTAATAAAAATCTCTCGATTCGATCCTTTTCCATTACTATTTGCAATTAAAATTCCCGTTGCCAATGCAATAATATCTGTATTTTCAATATGAACTCCACCATTATTTCCAGTTATATGAATTCCAATACTTTGATCAAAACGTAGAGCAAGACCAATAATTCTTCCGCCTAACACACGAATTTCTGATCCATAGCCTATTTCAATGCCTGTTCCTTGAATATCCCACATAACAACATCACGAATTGTATTTGTATCAGCAACACCACGCATTGCAATGCCACTTGCAATTGGAAATGATTTCGAATCATTTGTATTGAAAAGTAAATGTTGAATTTGACTACGAACTAAATCTTCGGCAAAGATTACAAAATGATCGATCGATTTTTTAACGGCATTCGATGTTACAGCAAAATCACGAATTGTTATTTGAGCTAATTCATTATTACTTTCTAAATGAATTAATCAAAATCTAGTTTTCGTTGACTTTTCTCACAATTGAAAACACACCTGATGAAAGAACAATCAAATGATTATTGAATTGCCAATATAAAATCGAATTCATTCCATCTCCTTGAATAGTAAATGGATTATTTGTATTGAAAGTTAATGTTGAAGTGATGACATATGTTCCACTGGGAATATAGAGTACACCACCATTTCTTGTGCAATTAGCAATTGCTTTCAATACTGATCGAGTATCATCTGTTACACCATCACCTGTGGCACCATAATCACGAATATTGAAGATTTCACTATTCACAATATTTAAACTCAAGAATAATATTATTATTATCTTCATTATTTAACACGCTCCTTTTTTTCTTTAACTTAGTTTTATCATTTTAGAGGTATTTAACTGTCGTATCATCATGATTCTCTTCTTATCTTCTATTTGCTCTCTTACGTAAGCAAAATATCAACGTCATATCAATTCAAATAAGGTTTACAGATTGGCTGGTTTTCCATTGATATTTTATTGAACTGATAATGTTTATGCTAGTGATAAAAGAAACAAGTATTGCAGTATTGGATTAAATGATTTGGACTCAAAGAATAAGTATATTTAATCAGTTTAACGACGTCGATGTGCTATTGCTGGTAAATTCCCACCTGCAATCAGACCAACAGGTGCATTTATGATTCCATGATGACCATAAATATAAAGTACAGCATTTGGTAAAAAAGAAATTAAGCTATTAATCCCAAATGTTATTGGATTAAAGGAATGTGTAAGAATGGTAAACACAATAAGTGGTAAGATTCTGATCCAGATTGATTCATGATGATGTTGAAAATTGGCAGTAAGTCGAACGAAACCATTTACTGTTACCTGATGCATATAAACAATTGCAATTAAACAGGCAACAAACATAAGTAACATGCAAATCGTCTCAGATACTTTATTCATATTAGTTTTCACTACGGCTACGGTTGCGGCACCACCTAAACCTAAGAAAGTACTGCTCATTCTCCAGAATAAATTGACCGAGTTTGAAGTGAAATCAAACCCAGGTCGGAATGGATCCATTGTAAAAAAGTAAGTAATTAATTTTAACAACTCAGAAGTGTGTATGAAATTTTGACGATTCTCTATGGTAAAATGTTAAAACAATTGAATATAGTTTTGTATTTCTATCAATCATAAAAAAAAGAACTGGATTTTTTCCCACTAAATAATATTCAAAAACACTTGATAAGCTTCAATTACCAGAACAAGATGGCAATGGTAATTATGAATTCTTTATTTTATCGAATAGAATTTTTCTAACCTTATACAGGTTGATGCAAAAACGACCTCTATTCATCCGAAAATATATTGAGGTCGAAGTAAAAATAAGAGAATCGATCAATAAAATTCTATGAAAGAGAAAGATTAGCAAGTCTCGAAACATCAGTTTGATTGAGTTCTCTCGAGAATATTTTTAATTCATCGATTTTTCCATAAAATTGTGTCATATTTATATCTTTCGTGTAGCACGAACTTGCTGCATTTGGTTTATTTCCAATTGTAATTGTGTTTGTTACATTCGAGGAATAATAAACAAATGAACTTGATGAATTCTTAAATGTTCCATTGATCCACAAACGAATTCCATTGGTAACACTATAAGAAGTTGCAATATGCGTCCATGTTTCAGTTGGTACGATGGATCCAATGACAGTTACTATTTGTTCCGATCCGTAGCTCTGTACAACAATCTGATTCGATGATGTAAGACCTATAAATGGCATACACCAGACAGTTCCAGTCAAACTAAACCAAAACACAATACGATTATTTCTTTTTTTTCTTCTGAATATATTAATAAGAAGTGATTTACTTTGCTGAAATAATAAGAATTGCACCACCTACATTGGATAATGGTAGTCTGTAAATCCAAAGAGAAAATGAATATGAACTGTACGAAGAGCCAAGAAGTGTAAAACCATTTGCTTCATAGTATGCATTCGAATTATTGAACAGAAGACTTTGATTGACATAACCTATTGTTGACAATGTATTCACACCGGTCTAATCGAGAGAGAGAGAAAAACAATGTAAATATATGCATAATGTTATTTACCCCATTGATATTATTCGGACCTGAATCAAGAAAAGGTCCGTCATTATCAAATGAATAATAAGCTACCAAAGTTGCATCTGCTAATATTTCGGCATCTGTTTTGACTTTCGGTACATATGACAATTGATCAATATAACCAGACCAAAATAAAGTCGGAACATCACTTCTATAAATGGCCCCAATCGCTGTTATATTTGAATGACCTTGATATGGCGCAGAGTTAGTCTGCACACATTCAATATTACCATTCAAATAGACAAATTTTGTTCGTATGTCGTAGTTATAAACAAAAGCAAAATGATACCATTGATCCGATTTGATAATAGTCGAACCTGAACAATCGTTACTATAAAATGCGAAAAGCATCTTTTTCTGACGAATCATTAGATGCAAACACAGGTTCGTGCTTGTCGATGAACATGAACCGACTAGAACAAAATCTTCACTCGTCAGATTTTTCGGATAAACCCACATTTCCCATGTGAAACTTCTATTAACCATGTCAATGCGTTTGTTCACAAAAACATATTGTGATTTTTGTTTGTTCAATGATAAAGCTGATCCATATCCTGTATAGCCTGGCGAATAAAAACTGACATTATTCATTCCAATACCATTGTAAACATCGTATAAATCATTGAAATTACCATCAAATGACCAGAAGATATTTCCTGATGTCTTCGTCTCTAATCAAAAACAAAAATAATCTACTAACTAGTTCATATAGAAAATAACATACGTTTAGTTGTTGGTAGTTCAATAAAATAAAATGTACTGTTTAAATCTGTTTTTATTTCATAGGAAGATGAAATTTGATAATTTGCTGAAGTAAATAATTCGCATAAAAATCGATTGACATCTCTTCTATGACAATTCAATGAAACAAACGAATTATTTCCATTTTTTGTCAACATTTGACATAAACATGTCTGACATGTTGTTTCATTAATTGTAATACCGCCAATAGATGTCAAAGATAATGAAACATTACGAATAATACCTATTTCTATACTTCGAACATCGATATAAAGAGTAAAAACTATTGAAAATATCAAAAGCAAGTTCATTCTATGACAGATTTTTAAAAAAATGAGAAAATATTTTACCTTTTAATATCGGTGAGAACAAACATTTTCTTTTACTCTTCAAACAAATTCACCGCAGAAAGTCTGCAACTGAGTAATTCTAAAATATTTAGATTTTTTTCTCACAAAACAACAATGTTACATCCTCGATAAAATCTCTGTTTATAGTCATTTTTCCGTAAATATACAAATATTGTGATTATTTCAATTCGAAACAGTTTTAGCACTTTTACTTAAGAACATTTATTTATTCGCGAAAACCTAATCGATTTCGAATCCTTGTTCGATATTGTTGAACTGTTTTTTGTAATTGTTTTTTGTAAAATTTCGATGGTAAAATAAATATGATAAATGTTAACATCGATGGAATAAATGTGACCAAATAAATACACAAATATAACCAAGCATCATTTTCTGATTCCATACATTTAAATAGATATGTTAAAATTAAACGTGGTAATGCGAGAACAACGAGAATAATTGGTGCAGTTAAAAGATGTTTGTGTTCTTCGAATTGTTTTCTCAAAATTGTTTTGAATGTTTGATTTTTTTGAAGATTTTCTTGTTGACGAGATCGAGTTACAACTAAAACAATTGACGAAATGATATTACACAAAAATGGACCAAAAAAGTGTAACGAATGAATAAATGAATTATAAACTTGAAATTGAGAATTATAACGAACAATACACCAAATTCTTTTTATTTGAAATTCATCATCATTTTCATT
>ERZ778024.910-NODE-910-length-41745-cov-56.634205_pt1 | contig 41745 bp, 39 predicted proteins | sample MGYA00375754_ERZ778024 | MGnify/ENA primary metagenome ERZ778024 (study PRJEB29350, sample SAMN05389827) | bioreactor metagenome | isolation source: Thiocyanate bioreactor | place: South Africa: University of Cape Town | collected 2014-02-18 ...
ACTCATTTGAAATATTATTAATCGAACCATTTCTTTTCTCTCGAACTAGTATATTAAGAAAAAGAACGTTCGATTATCTTCGTGTTTCTTATTAAAACGAAAGACTCGGTCAGACGTAGTTGATTCTTATATTGACTCGAAACTCGATGAAAATGTTACCTGAAATTTCGAACGTACTTCTCTCGGATATATCACCAGCAACAATTGACAATGTTTTCAAACATGATCTACATTTGTCATTAACAAATAATTCATCATATTCAATTCTTTGTTATGATACAGTTCTATGTTATCTATCGAATATTATCGAATATAGTACAACTGATGAAATACAATTGAATCTGCAACGATATTTTACATGCAAACAAATTGAACAAGCATATTATCGTTTACAAAATGCAATTCAATATACACTAACAGTATTGAAATCATCGATTGAAAGTCAAATAATCGATCATTTACAAGGATGTTTGGGTAAACTCATTGATTCATCATGTTTATTAACAAGTATTGAAATTCTTCATCAAAAAAATCTATTTTCATATTTGCCACTATTTGTTACGAATGATTGGATACATATGATACGTTACATACAAAATATTGAAAAAATCGATCGATCATCATCCACAACAACAATAACAACACCTTCAACAAAAATCAATGATTTACAAGATGAAATGAACTATCTCAAAGAACATATTTATTCCTTAGAACAACTAGTTGAAGAACTCAAAGTAATTCCAACAACATACAATGATTCAACGAATCTATCCGATCGATGTTGTTTGAGAACATACTGTCAACATGCAACAAATCAACGTTCAATGTCAATCTTTGATTCTCCATCATCATCATGGTCATCTCTGGATTTAGATAAACCAACATTAACAACAACATTGAATCGAACCAAAGCAGGCTTTATTCGTAATCCTGTTTCGAATTTTCTTATGCCAACAACACCTTCAACAATCAATGAAATAAATTCGTCAATGAATGTCAACGATGATAATTCGAGTAGTGATGATGAACAATCGACGAATTCGAAGAGTGGTTCAATGGTTGTTATACGCGAAGATGATGTTTGGATTTATCCAATTGGTGTTGATGTTCGACGACGAAAATCGAAACCGAAAGATTTCTTCTTTCGTTCGCAATCATTATTCAATCCGATTCATGATCGATATGAAAATAACACGGAGAAATTTATTCGACAGAAGAGTTTCGATGATCACGATTATCCGAGAGAGAATTATGTTGAAAATAATATACAATTAAACTTTAAAAAACATAAGAAAGGAAAAGGTTCGAGAAAGAAACAATGAAGAAAATGAATTTGTTTTTTTTTGCTCGTGATTTCATTGAACGAGATAATTATATTTTGGTCTTTTTTTTGTATTTTAGTAGAAGAAACACCTTGGTTTCCACGACGAATTACAGATCTTGATCAATGTTCGGTTAAAGTTCTCTTGTATGGAGCTGATTTAGACGCTGATCATCCCGTAAGATCACGAGAAATCATTTTCCAGAATTTTCTTTTTTCTTGAATAGGGTTTCACAGATCCAGTTTATCGTGCACGTCGAATGTATTTTCATGATTTAGCAATAGCTTATAAACAGTATGCTTCATTCGTTTATTATCTTTTTCTTTTTCATATCAATTTCATTCTAGTGGAAATCCGATTCCACGTGTTGAATATACAAAAGAAGAAACAGACACATGGGGTGTTGTCTTTCGAAATCTTAATAAATTATATCCTACTCATGCATGCAATGAATATCTAGTTAATTGGCCTTTATTAAGAGAAAAATGTGGCTTTCGGTAATAGAAATCAAACATCTTTTTTGTTTCCTATCAAAATGAAAATCTTCTGTTCAGAGAAGATAATATTCCTCAATTAGAAGATATCTCAAATTTTCTACGTGAACGAACTGGTTTCACTTTACGACCCGTTGCCGGGTATTTATCACCACGAGATTTTCTCTATGGTCTAGCATTTCGAGTTTTTCATTGTACACAATACATACGTCATTCATCCAATCCATCGTACACACCTGAACCGTACGTTAAAATTGATTGAAATTGTAAATTATTAATCGATTTTTTTTATTACAGAGATTGTTGTCATGAATTATTCGGTCATATTCCATTATTAGCTGATCCAAATTTTGCACAATTTTCTCATGAAATTGGTCTTGCAGCTATCAGTGCATCGGAAGAGGATATTAATCGATTAGCAACAGTAGATCGATTGATTCGCATTGAAAAAAAAACGAAGCTTATCGTTTATTTTTAGTGTTACTTTTTCACGATCGAATTCGGTCTATGCCGTCAGAATGATGGCCTACGTGCATATGGCGCTGGTTTATTATCTTCATGTGCCGAGCTAGAGCATGCTCTCAGTTCGCAAGCAAACAAATTGCCATTCGACCCGGAAACTGTTTGCAAACAAACATGTTTAATTACGACTTATCAAGATCAATATTTTGTCTCGGCTAGTTTTGTTGAAGCAAAAGAAAAAATGAGGTAAATCAAAACACAAAAAAAAAAGCAATATTCATTTGTTGTTGTTGTTTCTAGAGAATTTGCTCTTTCAATCAAACGTCCATTTGCTGTTCGATACAATCCATATAATCAAACAATCGAAATCGTATCCAATACAAAACATGTTGCACAAATTATCTCCGATCTCAAAGGTGATATGTGCATTATATTTGATGCATTAAAAAAATTACAAACAAATCTTACAAATGAAATTGATCAGACCAAATAAAAAGAATAGATGAATATGAATTAGTCTTTTTCATTATTCAATGTCATGCGTTCGTCGGTTTTTGTAACGAAATAAATCGGTTTCGTCAATGGATTCAACCAGTTAAAACTCATTTGAGAACCGAAAATAATTTTCAATAACAAAAAAAATGGTTTCGTTCGACGAGACGATTTTTTTCCTTTATAAAAATGAACTCCCTAAGAAAAGAGAAGGCAAATAAACCATTGTTCGAATAATGAAAACATAGCAAATCTACCGGAGTATCAGTATGAATGCAATAGATCTGTATTCCAATCAAAATAGCAGTAAATAAAAATAAACAAAAGCCTACTAAACCAAAAACGACCAAAAGTATTAGCGCAACAGGCGGTGACCAGACACGACAGACTATAAATTCAATAAAGAAAATAATGAATTTTCAAAAACATCGACAAACCAGTCCAATTCGATCGGACACAAGTCGGCAGATGATGAAAACTAATAATTAACATATAAATCGACAATAAACAAGTATAAAACTAGAAGAATAAATATTTCAAATGTAAATGAATTTTTATTATTTAATTTTACTGTAAAAAGAAAAAAATATTTATGATTATTTTCTCCCACACAGTTATTCACAAATAAACAATGGTGATCACGTCGTTTGATACATCGTTGACAAACTCTTAACGATAAATATATATTGAGTATATACTTAAGATAATCGAATGTGGATCATTACCGACAATGATGTGCTCTCAATGGTTTAATACTTAGACATGTTGAACAACGATCAAGATTCGTTGTGTCTAATGACTTTGCATTATTCAATGGCACCGTTCCCTAGACAACGAAAAAGACGTGAATAAAAAAACGAAGTTATTGTCTACGTAGTGGTCTTACTGGATTAGTAAACATCGTTTTAAAATGTGAACAAATCGAAAGAAAAAATAGAATATTAAAAAATATTAAATGACAATATCGATAGTGAAATGTCGAATTCTCTCGAATAAATATGACATAGACCGTCACATATTCACTGTAGAATAGCAGAATCCATGTGATCATAGCACATGAAATACCGAGCAGATCCTTGACGAACCAATTCGACATAATATTGTTCTTTTTCTTTCTAAATTCTACTCTGCTCCAATCAAGAACTTCATTGAGATCAATCATTTTTTTTCTCCCTTTGACGTCAGTAGTGACATCATTCAAGTATCACTTTTTTTTTCTATGTACTTCAAGACCATTCTAAAGGTAAGTTGCTTGGTTACAAACAAGATCATGGTTGATTATACAGTGACTCATCGAATATCGCGATTTCCGAATGTCATCTTGAAAACGAAAAAAAAAACGAATATTTTTTGAATGAGAAAAAAAACATGAGAATGAAAGAACGAGGGAGAAACGATCGTTTAGTTTTTTATATTGTTATTATTTTTCTTCTTTCATTCAACCTTGTCTGGTTTTTTGATAGATTAGATTTTTTTTTCTCTTCCTCTAACATGTAATAATGTTTTCTCGAAAAGCAATGTGAAGGAAGAGAAAAAAAAAGAAGAAGATAGCGAACATCATTTTTCCATTCCTATCCCATTTTTTACGCTAGTCCGTCTGACATTAACACAAGAAAAACCCTCAAGAATCCATAGGAAAAACAATAATCATAGTAATCATAACGAGTTATGTAGATAAGTTTAATTAGTCCGTACGAAAGCATAATTAGGAAATTCGAATTCTTCATCGAATATTTCATTTGTTTAGCTCGTATCGATTTCGATGTAAACAAATAAATAAGATACTGTTTATCAATCTATCGATTCTTTCTTCTTCGATTTCGTTGGTAAGCATCTATATCTCGTTGGCATCAGCAACAAAGAACGAGCACAATAAATTGATAAGAGGCGAGGTAGAAATGAAAAGTACGGAAGAAAAAAAATCCAATACAATACTCTTCATTCACTTTCTTTCCTTTTTTTTTCTTCTTTTACTTCTTATTTTCCTTTCGTTTTGCATCGAATAGCTATATTCTCTTTTGTCACCTACTTAACTACGAGATTGAGTGTCACCATCGATCTTATTTTCGACAGCACACTGAACTTGCACACGTATTACATCATGTGAATTTCTTTTATTGTATAGATCAAATTTTAAGTTGACATTTAATAATCGATGTTAGACTAGAAAGTCAACGTTTTATTCAACAATGAGCAATGCACGTATACCAGGACAGTAAGTTGCTCTTGTTTCATATGTCATTGTGTCTATTTATGTTATTTCAATAATAAACTAGAATTTCCGATGATGATGATGATCAAAATAGTTCAACATCTTACCAAAAATTCGATAAAACACGAATTAATCAAAAGGTTGAGAGCGTACTGTTGAAGTAAAATTTAAAATCGAATTATTTTCGTTTTTTTTAGCAAGAAGCAGTCAAACGTGCAGGTGATTTACGTACCCGTCGAGGGCCTCATCGAACAGATCTTTCCGAACCGGATGACATAAAAGGTAAACCTAAATAGCTGATAGGCAATATTTGATTAGTTCATCATTTTTACAGACTACTACATAACATATTGTAGAACGAAAAAGAGAAAGAAAGATTTTCCTTTCCTTTTCTCATCCTCGGCCTTCTTTTTTTTTTTTCTTAGAACAGATATATTAAACATGCTATCTTTCTATTATTTAGGATTAGTTAGAACGAGATAAAACTAAAGCCAGATTCTATCTTGTCTGCATCTTTTTCTTTCTTTCTCTCGTCTTTGCTTTTATTTTCTCGTTTAATAAATGAACCTGTTTTGACACCAAGAAAATATCTGTACTTAAAATTGTTTTCATGACGCCATACTCTCGACTCGTAGGATTTGATAATAATTCGTTTCATCCTGATGATGGTGATGGATCAATTTACAATGGTACTCATCGTCCAATAGCCTTTCCAACAACGAAACCATTGCAAAATATACGAATAACTTCCAACGAAAAAGTCAATTCAGTAAGAGAAACAAGAATTTGATTTTGAATTGACATTAAACTTCTTTTTTTTCCTTCAAAATAGAGGAATAGTCCACAAATATCTCGTCCGCCAACGGCACCATCCGTTCACTCTCGTTCAATAAATCGTTCATTTCAAACTCCTAAAACTATATCCGGTGCAACAACAAGCATTAATCTTGACGATAATGATGACGAAGATGAAGAAATACGACTAAATGGTATGAGAAATAAATCCAAAAAAAGCATACACTTATGAATGCGCCTTCGATGCTTGTTGATGACGCATGCAAACAATTCGATTAAGAATTTCTTGTGTTATATACTTAATCGAAATGTCAAAAGAGTTGTTTTCTTGCTTTTTCTTTTGCATGATGCTTACTGTTTTGTTTTATTTGTTATTATCTTCACTATCTACTTTTTCAAAGAGCACAAATGCATGAACAAATCTTCTACTAAACGCACTCATCGTCGTAAAACTCGTCGAAATTCTGATAAAATTCTATCGAATCAAACGATAGAATCTTGTCAAGAAAATACTCACTTATCTTCTAATGAATGTGTTGTAAATTTGGATAATAGAACATCTAAAACTAAAAACTCTTTTCCTAATCACACAGATTCCGATGGTGAAAGTGAACCTTTACCTGTTAAACCATGGTCACCAATGCCAAATAATTTTAATGGTTCATCATTACAATTTACTAATAATAATAATAACAACAACAATAATAGTGAAAATAATCAAGAAGACAATTCATCGCCACAATTAACCATGGCTATTCGTGCGCTTTTTGAAATGATTACTGAAGACTTGGATAAATTTGTTTATTCACCTGCACCTAACGGTTTAGGAGATATTCAATGTCGTATAACAAGAGATAAACGAGGCATGGAAAAGGGACTTTTTCCGACTTATTATATGCATGTTGAACGACCGGGTGATGGGAAAAAAGTATGATTTGTTCACCGTTCTATGATGTTAATGTTAGTTGATTTAGTTTTTTATTCTCGCTGGACGAAAACGTCGACGTAGTGCAACGTCCAATTATTTGATATCAACAGATGCAACTGATCTATCACGAGACGGCGAACGATTCATTGGGAAATTACGGTTTGAACAATATTCCATGTTTTTCCTTTTTGAAAGTCAATTATCAACTTTCTAGAGCCAATATGTTTGGTACACATTTTACCGTTTTTGATCATGGCTCAAATCCGAAAAAGAATGCGTAAGTTACTTAGTATTTTGTACGATATTGACATCTTTTTTTTCCTAGTCCGACTGAAGAATATCGTCGAGAAGTAGCCGCAATTGTTTATGTAAAATTCGATGATCTTTTGTTTTTTGTATTCAATTTTTGTTTATCTAGGAAACGAACATACTGGGTTTTAAAGGTCCACGAAAAATGACTGTTATCATTCCAGGTATGAGCAGTGATCACCATCGTGTTGAAGTTCGTCCAAGAAGTGTAAATAATTGCTAATTTCTTCATTTTTCGAGATGAACATTTCCTTTCTTTCAAGGAATCGGAAAGTTTGATTGAACGATGGAAACGCAATAATATGGATAATCTACTTGAATTACATAATAAAACACCTGTTTGGAATGAGGGTACTAATCACCGATCGATTGATTGATTCATGCATATCAATTCGTTTCTTTTAGAAACTCAGTCCTATGTGCTCAACTTCCATGGACGTGTTACGCAAGCATCTGTAAAAAACTTCCAAATTGTACATGATGATGATCGTAAGTGGAGAAAAAAAACAGGTTAACTGTCTTTATCGTCAGTTTGTTTTTTGTAGAAGATTATGTCTGCATGCAATTTGGCCGTATTAGTGATGGTAGATTTGAGCAAAATCTTTTGTATTCAATGAAAAAAAAACGAACTAATTTGATTTTTAGATGTATTTACTTGCGATTATAAATATCCATTATGTGCTGTTCAAGCATTTGGTATAGCTTTGTCTTCTTTCGATGGCAAACTTGCATGCGAGTGATTCTTTTTTCTTCTCGTTTTTTTTTCTTCAAAAATCATTCCGTCCTATTGATTTTGTTGCCTTTAAAATGTACGTAATGATTATCTTTATTTATTTTGTTTCCTGAAATTCAATTGATTAGTACTCCGGATTCAAACAATAGAATGAAATCGAATGATTTTCTTGTTCGTATTCAATGTGTTTTCTCTTGCTTTTTCTTTTTTTTAAATGTGTGTATCTAAATGATTATTGAAAAGAATATACGAAACGAAATTGAGGCTTGTTTTAAAAAAAAATACATGTAAATTCAATTAGCAGGAATAAGAAACCGAGGAGAATTTTTAATCAGCAGCTGTCGAATGACTACGTTGTCGACGGAAACTACGTGGAATGTGAGCTCGACGTAGAAACGTTTCTTTGACTGCTTTCTGTTGAATTGTTTTAAATTCGCTAAGAATCTCTCGGCAGACATCAATCGGTAGGCCGGACATTTCTGCAGCACATTCTTCAGGTGATTGTTTGACTTCAATTTTATCTTTTTTTGATTTTTGTTGGGCTTTCTTTGGACTTGATGATCGTTGTGGATTTGATGTGTTTGATTTGTTATTTGTAGATTTCCTTGAATTTTTGCGAGGAGAATTCATAGCTGCGTGACTTTGCGTTGTTTTTTCAGCTGGTTTCTCTACAAGTGTAACCAGTGCATAACTGAGACTATGACGAATTTCAGTATCGTTTGGTAACTTTTCAACAGGTCTATTTTTAATCTCACCATAGAATGGTAAAGCTAATTTAAATGGTAGTCCAATACTTTTCATTTCATGTTTAATACGTTTCTCAGCTGTACGAGATCGGTCTCTTGTGCCTGTGCCTGCAGTCATACTTCTTGATCGTTTGAGATTATGAACTGAATCAGCTATTTTTGCTACTACATTTCGAAAACCAGTAGCTATTCTTCCGCTAACATCACTTTTCATTAATGTGTACCAACCGTAGACTGGATACGCAGATAGATCAGATTCTTGAATTGCTTTTGCTGCAACGAGAACTTGTGCAACAGGACGAGATATTTGCATGTCGTAAGCATGAAGATAAAAACACGCAGAAAATGATGAATCAAGTTCACTACGCATTTTATTTAAAGGTAAATGAGCGTGAAACGATCGAACAGCAACTTCACAACCGTGTTCATGCTGAAAATCACTACTGATTTTAAGTGCAGCAGCTTGAGCTTTAGGATCATGAACAAATTCGAATGCAGATGCAAGTTGTTTCGCAGTTATAGTCTTCCCAGGGATCGGAGCAGGACCAGCACCACTTTTGCTGATCATCGAACCCCAAAAGAATTGATCGCCAAAGAATGGCACGATGATAGTCGGTTTACCAGCACGCAGACCAGCTGCTGTTGTTCCTGCACCACCATGATGACAGACAGCAGCAACTAGAAACAACAAACCGTAAGAGAATATATGAAAGATGAGAAACGGTTACCATGTTGAAAAAGCCAATCATGTGGACAGTTCTCGATTTTCAGAATTTTATCAGTTAATTTATCTTGATCAATATTAAAACCACACAAGAGAGCACGATAGCCTGTTGTTTTCATAGCTTCAAGAACAACTTCTAATAATCGTTTTGCATCGTGACCTGTTATTGAACCGAAACCAATGTAAATAGGTGGATCATCTGCTTTAAGAAAATCGAGAATATCCACCGGTGGTTTATAATTTGATGCTAGATCAAGAAAGAAAAATCCCGATACATCAATATAATTTGGCCAATCAGCTGGCTTCGGGACGAGCGAAGGTGACCAACAATATGTATGCGGTACATGTTCATCCATCATTATACGAATTGCTTGACGCGTATGTAATGGTGCGAGACCGAGAACATCTTTACGAAAATCATTGATAACATTTCGCATACCTGACCATGTCTGAAAAAATACACAGAAGTCAAAGAATGTCAATGACAAACATGCAATTGTATCACTTACTAACACTTCAACTAAATCATAGGATAGCATATTAATTTTTTCCATTGGTTCTCGATTATAATCAACTTTACATAACGGATGAGGAAATTGAATAGTTGGCGACCAGGGCATAGTAAATACAATATGCAATGGTATTTGTAAGCGTTGAGCACAATGAATGTGACCATATGAAGGTGGATTAGCAATAATTGCTTCAGCTACAAATGGTACACCCGTTTCATCATCATCTTCGATACATGCTTTCCATGTTGATGCAAGAATTTCGCTAATAAGACGACGACTTTTCGTAACATCGCCTGCCATTATACTACTAACCGATGGGACAATTCCCGCATTTTTAACCATAAATGACATGAGATCAGCAGGATCACCAGCTAGTGGATAAAATTCGATCCCATTTTCTCGAACAAATTTTCTAAATATTTCATGTGTTGCTAAACGAACTCGATGTCCATAACTAAGTAAAGTTTTTGCAAGAGCAATGAATGGTTGTACATCACCTCGTGTACCAACAATTAATATAACAATCGCTAAACGTGGTATATCACCATTAATGATAGTTTTTACATCAGCAACTTCGTCCATTGTTGTTTTCTTTGGTTTATCATTGTCAGTTTTTTCATCATCAGTATCTGACCCATGATCATATCCATTTCGTTTCGCGTGTCTTTTTAACGTATGAATAAAAAGTGAAATCAAACCGTCATCTTCATTGAAAGCTGCTGTATAATCAAGTGTTTTTCCTTGATGTGTTTTACTATTGACTTCTTCGAATTCATGCAGATCGATTTGACACGATACACTAGCCGGTAATAATAAACGTGCATGGAAAAGAAGTCGATATCCTTGTTTAGATTGGATAACAAGTATATTTTCAGCATCATGTTTTAAATGTTGAGTCAAACAAATTGGTTCAGGAAGTGTATTGGAAAAAACCTCAACTTGATTGATCCAAACAGTAACCGCAGGTATTTTCACATCTGATTCATCATTATTCGATTTTTTATTCGTATTAATCGATTCGAAATGTAGATAAACTTGTTGTTGTTGATCGGACATTTTATTTCGTAGATCAAATCTTTTTCGATACCAATATGATATACAATGCGAAGTAAATTTCTGATCTTTCCTATCATTAAGATGTGGTAATTGAATACTTGTCCATTCATGATCATCGAATGAATTCGAAAGCAATTCATTATGAAACGATGTACTATTTGTTAAACAAGTAAAACGCCAATCACTATCGATATTAATTGCTGTTGTCTCAGACTTGCTTGCATGGCTGCTAAACATCTTTGTTTTGCGTATTTCTGATGATTGATGAGGGTATTGAGTCAATATAAGTACGTGTATGTAACTCGCATGCTTTATGTTTTCATGAATAAGAATGATTTGAAATTGTTGCTATAAATCTTGTTGTTTCTCTTTCTTTTTTTCTTCTTACAACGTCTCGTTGTCATACATGTTCTCGATCATAACTATGGTGTAAAGAGTCTACATAGAGGCATTAAAAGTAAATATTTTCAGAGGAGAAAGTATTTTTTGCGAAGACATTATTAACATGCTCTTTTTATATCGCATAATCAACAAAAAAGATAAGAGACACGAAGTTTGACATCGTTCAATCATGAATATATTTATTTCTAAAAAAAAATAGTTTTTACGCTTAATAAATACACAAAAAAATGACAATGGAAGAACCATATACACTAATAGGAATAAGGCATGGTAAATATTTATTAGATTTGAAAACTAAATATTTCTTTTTGCTTCTGTATATATCTGCACAATGAAATTGGAGAGGCACAAAACAAAAACAACAACAAGTAGTTTGCTTAAAAACTCTATGATTGCACATATCAATAAGACGAATAATCGATTGATTGATTGATAGATAATTTAATGGTTATTGACGTACGAGAGATCGACTACGTTGTCGTTGAAATAAATGTAATGATTTTTTGTGTTTACTATCTTCTGTTAGAGGACCCGATGATTTCGAATGATGTTCCGTTTTAATTCGTTCAAAATCATCAAGAATTTGCTTGCATAGTTCAATTCGTAAACCAGATTCATACGCAGCTCGTCCTTCGGGTGACGTATCTTGAATGCAGACAGGCGAGCCTGATGATGATGATCGTCGATGTCCTGATGGAGTGAGAACTGATAGACGATGATCGGAATTCGGATTTCGATGATGTGATAGTTGTTTTACTTGAGCATAGATACCACGACCTAACCAAGTTAGTGATGCTAGAGTGCCAACCACAGGTTTAATAACAATATTTGGTATAGCAACAGCTGCACCAGCAGCACCGCCTAATACGCCATGCCGTTCATAGCCTGTTCGTGGTTTATTGACTAGTCCAGTGACACCATCCTTAAATCCGTACCAAATCGAATGTTCAGCTGCGCGTGCACCCGAAGTAAAATTATCGACTTGCGGTCGTTTACGTTTGTCTGAATCTGCATAAGGATCGTACAATTTCGGTAAATATTCCAATGCATCAGTTACTTCACCATAAAACGATAAACAACCAATATAAACATGTCCAATACTTTTTCCTACACCTCGAACAATGGTTTCGCATCCATCGAGTGTACCCGTTGTTAAACTAGTCGCATTTGCTGCTCGTTTTAAACCCACTGCTGTATCGATAAATAAACTCGTAAATGCCTTTCGTCCGTGTTTCATTAAGCCAAGTAAAGGCAAATGCAAACGACCATCGTACATCGCCGCATGCCATTCTCGAGTTGGAAGTATGCTTAAATCGGATTCTTTGATAGCATCAGCGGCGACCAGCGCTTGAGCAACAGGACGTGATATGTTCAGATCGTATTGATTCAATCGAAAACATGCGCCGAATGAGGAATTTAAATCACTACGCATCTTATCTAAAGGTAAACGAGAGTGAAACGATCGAACGGCAGCTTGACAGCCATCTTCTTGTTGAAATGCAGCACGTAGTTTATCTGCAGCTTCGCGAGTTGCAGATTCATGAACCATTTTAAATGCTTCGATGAGATCATTGACGTTTAAACGCTTGCCTGGAATTGGAGCAGGACCAGCACCACTTTTGCTGATCATCGAACCCCAAAAGAATTGATCGCCAAAGAATGGCACGATGATAGTCGGTTTACCAGCACGCAGACCAGCTGCTGTTGTTCCTGCACCACCATGATGACAGACAGCGGCAACTAGAAACAACAAACCGTAAGAGAATATATGAAAGATGAGAAATGGTTATACCATGTTGAAAAAGCCAATCATGTGGACAGTTCTCGATTTGAAAAACATTCTTTGGTAATTTGTCAGTTTCTTTTGCTAATCCAGATAGTAATGCTCGATAACCGGTTGCAGCTAAAGCTTTTAAAACAATATCTAATATTCGTCGCGGATCATGACCAGTAATTGAACCGAAACCAATGTAGATTGGTGGATCACCGGATTCGAGAAATTCAACTAAATCTTCGGATGGTTTATAGTTTGTTGCTAGATCAAGAAAGAAAAATCCCGATACATCAATATAATTTGGCCAATCCGCTGGCTTCGGAACGAGCGAAGGTGACCAACAGTATGTATGTGGTACACGTTCGTCAATCATTAAACGTACAGCTTGACGGGTATGTAACGTTGACAAACCGAGAGTTTCCTTGCGAAATTCATTAATTAAGTCGCGTATGCCAGACCAAGTCTATAGAGAATTGAAAAACGACAATAGAATATTTTATTATTCATAATTTCGACTGCAAACATACCAACATTTCAACGACACCGTATGATAATAAATTAATTTTATATATAGCTGCGAGATCATATTCAACTTGGACGAATGGATGAGGAAATTGTGTAGTCGGTGACCATGGCATAGTAAACATTATATGTAATGGTATTTGTAAACGTTGAGCACAATGAATGTGACCATATGAAGGTGGATTAGCAATAATTGCTTCAGCTACAAATGGTACACCCGTTTCATCATCATCTTCGATACATGCTTTCCATGTTGATGCAAGAATTTCGCTAATAAGACGACGACTTTTCGTAACATCGCCTGCCATTATACTACTAACCGATGGGACAATTCCCGCATTTTTAACCATAAATGACATGAGATCAGCAGGATCACCAGCTAGTGGATAAAATTCGATCCCATTTTCTCGAACAAATTTTCTAAATATTTCATGTGTTGCTAAACGAACTCGATGTCCATAACTAAGTAAAGTTTTTGCAAGAGCAATGAATGGTTGTACATCACCTCGTGTACCAACAATTAATATAAGAATTGCTAAACGTGGTACTTCAGTTGATTCAGTCGATGATGGTTCCGGTGAACTAAATGTTCCGAGAACATGTTGATATCTGCTATCTTCATCCATATCCGACAATTCATGTATAATATCTTTATGCATTTTGCCCGTTGAATTAATAAAAACATCAATCAAACCATCAGCATCATTGAAGCTTGCGGTATAATCTAATGTTTGAAGTTGCCGTTTTTTCGTAGGTGACTCATTGACGTCATCATAGTTTACTTGTCCGACACAAACGGGCGGCATCGATATTTGTGAGTGTAAAGCAAGTGTTACGCCGTCTATCAAACAAATGACTAATAGATTTTCGAAATCAGTTTGTAAATGTTTTGTAATTTCAATTGTGCGTGGGAGATGACCGTAATAAAATTTATGTTCATTTAACCAAAGACGGGCTGTGAATGTTGGATGAAGATCATCTTCATCAGTCGAATTGAAATTAAGAAAAACGTGTTGTTGAAAGTCGAGTTTATTTTTCCAGATAAATTTCTTTCTATACCAGCAGTATTCTGATGAATCATGAGTCGTTTGAGCATGCGGAAGATTTGTAATTGTCCAGCATGAATCATCGTAATTATTTTTATGCAATGCTTGTTGTTGTTCTTTTTCATGGTCTGCTGAATAATTATATTTCCAATCTTGATCAAAATCAATCACAAACGTAGATTCTTTGCTATTATTACTAATAATTGTTGTCATTATATATCTGTGAGAATAAAAACAGAAAATAAAATAATAGGTTAGCTTTATTTATCATCATCAGTCACAAAATAGTAATATGACATTTATAAAAAACTGAGTGACTAATACGCATAAACAACTATTGGAATCGTAAATACAAAAAGAGGGAGGCACTTGGACAAGTAGAAAAAAAGGGGAAAAAAATTTCTCATTCCATTCATAGTTTGTCTCGTTTCTTTTTTCCTCCTCTGCATTCTTCATCTTCATCATCAATCAGTCCGATTTTTTCCTTTCTATCCTCCACATTTCTTACTACTAGTCGAATATCCCTATATAATCACGAAAAGAAGAAGAAGACGAAGAAGAAAGAAAGAAATGAAGGAAGGAAGAGAGAGAAAGAAAAAACACATTCTATTCTACGATTAAAAATAACCAATAATCGTTCATCAGCGTTCTATAATCGGCAGATGAATATGTTCGATGCCGAATCTTTCGAAAAGTAAATTCTTAATTCGAACAATATCGTCTTGTATTAATTTGAGACTCATTGCAGTTAACATCACACCAAATAGCAGATATGCTGCACAAAGTATCGAACGAAAACTCTGATGACTAATCGTTGTTTCACCTGGTACAAGGTCACCGAAACCAATTGTTGTGAACGTGATAAATGAAAAATAAGCACCATCAATATACGACCAATTTTCCCAGAGAGAAAATAAAAGTGAACCAGCAAGAAGATAGAATACTAAGAGAGCAATTGGAACATAAAATGGAACTTTTCGTTGTTGAATCTGAATGAACAAAAGGTCAAGTTTATGATTTCGAAACGAATCAAAAACCGTTTACGTCATCTTTCATTTGTTGAGTTCGATATTTTTTATGTCGATCTATGCATCCTTCTAAATAGCCATAGTATCTCGTTACTATTTGAGCTAGAGAATCACCGATTAATTTCAACCAATTGACAACTAACAATATTCCAAATAACGCATCTACAAAATTCGAATAAGAAAAACGCTCGATTTCGTTAATCGAAAATGTCCCCAAACTATCAATTACAAATAACGGTACAAATTTTTCCGATTGCTGTTTTCGGTGAAATATTTCCATAGCCAATCGTTGTGACTAATGTCGCAGCATAGAGTATCGCCGTAGAAATCGTCCATTTATAAACAAATTTGTCAGCTGAAACTTTTCTCATGGCTAAACGTGAAGATAAACTATCTAATTCGAATCTCGTTTGATTATCAAGTATCATTGCTCGTTCATAACTAAGATTGATAAAATTTCGTTGATGATTTTCATTCCAACGCCATTGTCGATAAGCATATTCGAAATTTTCATTTAATTCTTCATTTAACAATTGATTAGCTAACAGACGAATATTCGCATATGTTTCACTGATTAATAATTTTCGTTCGTCATCTTTTCTCAAATAATATTGTGATTCGATATGAGAAAATAATAAACCACCGAATATCAAATAAATACAAACAAATATTGTCAAACTAAATTGTTGAAGAACATAACGTACTAACAAACATTGACGATGGATACGAGATTGTTGTGTTTGTTCAGTTAAATCAATATCACCTTGTTTGTCAAATTCAAGTAAAGGAATCGAGATCCTCATGATCGTTGTTTATGCGAACAAATGATATGATTACGACGAAAGATTACTCTGAGATTCTATCTATTCGTATAAAAACAATCGGCATCTGTTATATGTAAATTGATAAATATTGGACAATAATGGAAGAGGAAATGAATGAAGAAACTTCCAACCGAGACATAATTGAAAATCTACGTAAAATAATTGACAGATTATCGATGGAATGTGAAATGAAATTAAGATTTCCAGTTCGATTGTTTTAGATTCAAATATTTTTATATAAATTTGATGAACAAGAAAAATTACTTCCTAAAAATAAATTTGACAATTTTATATATAGAAATCCATTAAAAGTATTTTAATTACAAAGTAGATTGAACTAAATCTGTAGTTACGTCAATTGACAAATGATAATAAAATTCCTATTTTAAAAACTTTAATAAGGTCTTTTTTTTATCCATAATATTTTCATTTCGAAACCAAGATTTTTAATTTCAGATGAAAATTTCTTCAGTTGTTTTTGTCTCTGTATGCCAAAAGTACAATTTATATTTTCTTCAGCAAATTATCATCCACCTACGCTCAATAAATTTCTAAATTTTCACTTGAACCTAATGGAATATCTTTGTCAACGAAGAATGAAAGATGTAATTATATTGTTGCGGTAAGATAAGTGATAGTCGCAAGTTTTTAATTTATTGCCTAGTGCTTTTTTCCCCCTATTTTCATATCTTTCACACAATTCGAACTTTTGTTGCAACACTTATTAGCACTCTAGACAATAGTTTTTAATATTTGATTAATATGCTTTTTTACTGAATAATTTCGAGTGTTATTGGCTACTCTGGCTGTTGCGATCGTTGAGTGGCAATTTTTAATACTAAATTTAGAGAAACAGAAAGTCCACAAAGTTCTATTTAATTAAGATAGAATCGTCTGAAAGGTTGCACGGAAACTTGTGAATCGTCTGAAAGGTTGCACGAAAACTTGTGAATCTTCTGAAGAAGTCTCATTTATCCTTTAAAAACAAAGCAGATTTTCGTTAAACCTCAGCCATGGATTACATTAAGATTAAAACAAGTATTATTTGATAAGTGTTTTACTGTCATTTCGACAAAATAATCGTTTTTAAGACAAGCCTTTTATTTAATGGAAAATACAAGTTTATTAGAGCAAATTTAATAAGACTGGTAGTATCGATTCAATGGGAAGAGCTTAACCTATATTCGCATGGTTTTCACCTTTGATGATTAGTAATTCTTTTTTGATGGAAGTTAAAAATTCTTTCAGAGCAAAATTAATTCTTTATATAAGTTCATACGTCAATTCATTTGTTTCTGAATATGTTAGTTTTCAATTTACACAAAAATCATCGACTCTAGTCTTTTCATGATTATTTACAGAGTACTCGAGACTGTTTGTGGAAGTAATTTCCGATCTTTGTTACAAGTGTAAGTTTCGATGTAATTCATCTGTACTTATTGTAATTCTTACGAAATCAGTTCATTGAGAAGTTCATTAGGAAGTTTGATGTCTCATTCGTTTAATTAATTGCAGTCAAGATTGAAAGAAAGCAATGTTCTGTCTCTATATAATTAAATGAATCAGAAGTTTGTCCTTAATATGATGAATAAATCAATGTTTCTTTTGTATTTACCATAACCAAGAGAATAAATTCTTTGAATAATAGTAACTGTCTGCAATTCCTTTCCCTTTTTTTTATCATGCTTTCATTTAAGTTTTTTTTCCTTCCGCACGAATGTCTACTCATTTAATTAAATAGTCATGACGTTTCTAAATGTGTACGAACATATTTTTCTTTTCAAAAGTAAAATTTCACAGTACTTCTCTCACACTTTTACTTCCTTAATAGTCCTAGTTAACATTTCTTTTTTTAAGAACAGTATCTTCATTGTTGATTTGATTTCGACCTGTCAATCATTTTCAATCAATCGAGACATTGTACGACGAAAGAAGCAAACATTAAATAACTAACATGTCAGCGTTCTTATGTCGGATACGCAATTTCTTTTTCTCGTTGACTTCTATTTAGATTTAAGAAAGAGGAGAGAAGAGTCAGAAGATTGATTTATATGAATATTCAAATATTCAACATCGAAAAACAAAAAAGAAAAGAAAAGAAGAGAAAATCTTAATACGTTTATTATCGAGTATCCGGTTCGACAACATGTACTCTATGCCTTGGATTTCTTTTTGCTAAACGTGCCTTGAGAATCCTCGAGTTATTTAAGAGCTTTATCATGTTCGAGCACTATTTCAAGTTATCAAGTAGCATCAAAATAACTTTCGATAAGAGCTTTCAATAGATCCAAAAAAGGAAAATTTATTCTTTGTAATAGTAACAAGAAGAAGAAGAAGCATGAATGAATAAATTATATTAAACGCTTAGGTGAGTGTTATATATGTGACATTTAACAAAGAACATTAATCAATACAATGACCTAAAATATTCTTAGGTTCCAAGCTGAATTAGTCAATCATCTTATTAGTGACTTATAGTTTTTGTCTCGAGTATATAATCGAGTACTCAGAATCTGTTGATTTGACTTTTTTGCTCATAACGGGAACATTAGCGTAGAACAAAAACACAGAACGAAGAAAATATTCTCCTATTTCCTGCTTCGTTCGGCTCTATCAAACTATATGATACTCTCTTCGTTGTTTTTCCTTTTTTTTCTCTTTCTACATCTCTCGTTCTCTTCATGTTCTCATTCTTACTTCATATTTGTATGTTATTTTCCGTTTATTCGATAGATAAATACATTTACTGTTATTGCTCTTTCATTTATTCAACAAACAAACTCAAATGACACTAGCTATTGTTACAACTGACTGGCTATGTGTTATTCTATTCACGCTCGGTTTTATTGGTAATCTGCTTGGTCTAGTCGTTTTTTCTTCACGTCGTTTTCGTTGTTGTTCAACATATGCCATACTTGCATTAACCTCATTTTCAATAAATTTCATTTGTATTATTCGTTATACATTATTACTTCATTCGACAACACGCCGTTGGCTATCCGATTATATTGTTAGTACACATTGGTTAACATGTAAAATCTTTCGTTTATCATCTGCATTTCGTGTACTTGCTGCATGGGTCACTGTTTTCTGGGTTATTGAACGATTTGTCTATGTAACATCACGTTTAAATCTCTTGTTTACTCGTCGAGAAAAGAAAAGCTTTCTCGAAAAATATAAATTCATTTTCATGATACTGATTGCATTCATCTTTGTTCTCATTGTTACTGGTCCAACTGTACTCTTTTTTTCAACAAATATGTCAAAGTGAGAACTTTAACAAACAAAACTAGTTCATTGTTCGTCATTTTATTGTTTTAGTATCAATCAAACTCATACGTCAATCCAATGTACATACGATCATGAACGTCTACCTCTTGTCTGGCAACATTATTTCAATGAACTTTCATTTGGTTTTAATTATAATACAATGCGTTGTTTATTTTCTGAATTGATACCATCGTTATTAGTTGCTATGTTTAATATTGCAATTATCGCTTGTATTCTACGTACAACAGCTCATGTACGACGACATCAAAAATGTCATCTGAATAAACATACATCGATATCAGTTCCATCAGGCTCAATAACGAAAAATCCACCATCATCACCGATGCAACTCTACGATCGAAGTCAACAATTACAAGTGCAAACTTCTCTCCGACAAACATCAATGCCAAGTTCATCCTATTCATCATCGAGTGTTCCACTTGGTAAAATGTCTTGGATGAATATTGTCTTGTTATTACATTCATTATTATTTTTTTTCTCATCGAGTATAACATCGTTAGTATTTTTTTCCACGTATGACCTGCGTCTAGCACATTGGGTTAGTGTCATTATACTTGCGAATTGTTCGCTCAATTTCTATATTTATTGTCTCAGCGGTAGGCAATTTCGTCGAGAATTGAAACGTATTGCCCGTCAATATATACGTCATTTACATAAATTATTCATACGTAAACGTTACTCAAAAAAATGTCGTCAATCGCCGACACCAAATGGTAAAAATGTCATCTATCAACCAATTCATCAAATGAAACCACGGAACTGTTTAACTGCTCCATGCATTCGTTCGTATCCTGCTCATCAAATAACAAAATGTATCGAATAGCGGGTTTTTTCTTCCTTGTACATCAATTTGAAATAAATTATGCATAGACATGCAAGAAAAAAAATATATGAAACGCGCATACACGAATATAAGATCGAATATCAGTTATATGCGTATGGATGATGGCAATTGTTTTGAATATAGAGTAGACATTTTGTCTGTCAATAATCATATTCTCATTTGTTTTTTGTCAAATAGGCTTTTATCGATGACAAGTTTTCAAAATAAACAAATATATGTATTTAACTGTCAAAAATTACTTCGAAATAGAAGAACGACGATAGGATGATAGATCCGATCATGAAGAGAAACAGATATAATTAAATAACTAACCAATTAACTAACGAGAAATGATAATTCTATAAAAATATTTTCAATAGGATCGAGAGAGAAAAAAAAGAACAAAACATGAAAATTGTTGTTGACATTGCCGTAATTATCATTATGAAAATAGATGTTTATCTGATTATGACTTTCGATTTGTCTGCTAAACACAAATATTAGTAATGTTAACCGTTTTTTCTTCCCGTTTCGTTCTAGTTTTCTTTGAGTCCAAATGACCTTTTAATACTAGATTAATGAACTTATTTTCGATAATCTTATTCGAGTTATTATCTATCGAAAATGGTTCATTTAGTCTACTTCTTTCTGAGATAAAAGAAAAAGAAAAGGAGAACGATAACAAATTAACCAAATAATACTAGCAGAAATAATTAGAAAAACAAGACATCGGATTTAGAAAATATGATTCTTTCTATATAAATGATTTTCGATTGATGTTCTCGAATTAAAGCCCATATCTTCCCGTAATAGAAAACCTTGAGGCTTCAATGACGTCAAACGATAAACATTTTCTTCAGAAAATCTTATCTTCAGTTTTTACAAAAATCCTAGTTAATTGGCGACGTCTATTTCAAATGATGCATCATCATGAATATTTTTATATTATGAAATGGGAGCAAAGTATACTTGAGTATAAAACAGAATATGTCATACTTTTCATAAGTCGATTAGTTTTTCTTCTTGTCATGCGTACTAAGATGTTTTCGAGAGGAATAAAAAAGAAAAATCAGGATGATTGATACTATAAATAGGAACTATCTGATTTTTTCGATCTAATTATGTACTCGATATGATCGGATTGACAGTCAGACAACTATCAAGATTGAAATAAATCTTTATAAAACCTCGCTGTTGACGAATAAATTACTTTAGTTTTTTTTGTGACATATTTTTTTAAGGGCAAAAATATAATTAGAGATTATAATGCAGTAAGTAATCAGACTTAATTCTTCTTCGTCTTCCTGATTTACATGCGATTAGTGTGAAAATAAAATTTCTTTGTTTGCACTAAAAATCAATTGAAGTAGAAAATTTTTTGACATACTTAATGTCATGATAAACTGGTTTGAACATTGATTGAAAATTCCGGAAATTAATCATTAATAATAAATAAAAAAAACGTTTTGTAATAAGTACATTCAATGAACCGATCAAGCAAAGCAATTGAAATTTCTTTTGTTATTTTTCTTATATTTTGCGTGCTAGCTTATAGTTTAATTTATCGAATAAAAATTAGGCATTCATTTTATAAATAATAGATTATATAAAAAATTAATTTTTTTTCCTCCGGCAAAAAAGAACGATTCATCAACTGTTTGTATAATTATACTACTGCCATCTGGCTGTTAAGTTAATAATTAACCTTTGAATGCAAGGAGAGAACAATAAGATAAACAAATGTGATAGATCCAGATGGGATATTGTTAATCATATATGTCATGCAATGTCCCCGTTCGTATCGATTTGTTCTTCTATTATGCTTCGTAATTTGTATTTCGATATATAATTATCGATCGAATGCGATTCGAATTCAACTGAATTTCTACTTCCAAACGAATATTCTTTCGAAAAATATCGATCAACGTTTAAGTGATCTTAAAGAACATTTCAAACATGTTAATATTTCCATGTTACTCTATCGACCAGTGTCAGATCAATCACCATCGATTACTTATCGATGTCGAGAATGGTGTGGCGGATGTTCGTACAAATCGAAAGTTTTTTCTTTTCAATACATTCGAAATCGAAATTTTACTTTCAGGGGGCGATCGTTTGCGTGGTATAACATCAACATTTATCCTAGCTGTTCTAACTCGAAGAAGATTTTATATTGATATGCCTTATCCATGCGAATTATCTCGTCTTTTAAAACCAAATTTCTACGATTGGAAACCGATTAAATTCAAGTAAAAATAGATTTCATTTTTTCTATTCACTAAAATCTTCTTTTATTAGTTCAAGTCGTACTGAATTGCATCTCGAAACGAAACAAAATAGTTTAATCGCTAATAAAATCTACAATGAAATATCATCGACAAATTTTATTGAACAATGGTCGAAATATGATGATATCTATCTAACAACAAATAGTGATTATATAACACCAGCATTAGCAAATCCACATTTGACAGAGATTGTTCGTCTATTAAATTTTTCATCGAATGAATCAACACAAACTCGACTATTTCCGTTGATTTATGAATTTCTATTTCGTCCAACTGAACAAATTGAATATTTAGTTAATCAGGTATTAAATTATCGAAAATCAATCATTTGTGTACATATTCGTCTCGGTCGAAATCCAACAATGATCTTCGATGAAAAACTTGCCTATCGTGAACAAATAATTGACGATATGTTAACATTTCTGAATCAGAATCTAACAAATACGAATAATACTCTTCTATTTCTAACAAGTGATTCAATGGAAGTGAATCAATATATTTCACAAATATTTTCCAAATTTCCAACAGTAACAATTCCTGGTCGAATTATTCATATCGATCGTTTATCATCGAACTCATCGTCGGACAGTCGATGTCAAGATTTTGCTAAAGTTCTTTCAGATTTCTATGTTCTCGGCGAATGTGATCAATTGATCATAGCTCGAAGTGGTTTCAGTTATTGGGCAAGTCAACGTCGATATTTTACGAAACTTTTTCAACATTTGTATTTATACTGTCGAGGTCTTCATCAAATCACAGATGAGAAATGGAAAAGACCGCATGCTATCTGTTGAAATACATGTGAAAGACTAAATTTTTTTTATTTCAAAAATGAAAATAAGAAGAATCATGCTGCCATAGAAATGAGAGAATAAAAAATCGAGTGACAGAGATTGTCTGTAGTTCAGTAGTTGTTTTTTCGATGAATCTTATTCAACGATAACATATGTTGCAGCTGTTGCAACACCGCAGTTGTTATTCTTTCGAGACATGAGAACATAACCATCATTGCCCCAATATGTTGACCATGAGTTTTTGACTAGCCAATAGTCTTCACCGTTTAATGTGCCGTAGCCAACAGCTAAAACGGCATGATCGAGATTCTCGAGTTTACTTCCTAAAATAAACGAAATAATCAATCACAAAAAACAAATATTAAAATCGTCAATTTACCGCATTCAGGTTCATAGTAAACTTAAAACAAAAATAATATTCTAAAAATTGAATTCATTAAAGAAAACCAAATTCCTACCTCCACTAGCATAAAAAACAAAACTCTTATGTGCAGCATCGATAGCTAAATAATTCATCAATCAATCGAATCATTTCTTATTTGCAGGAAAAGAAAATCTTACCAACAGACACAGGTCCTTTATTCACAATTGCTATTTTCAATGCTTCAACATTGCCTTCAGTGACATTAACGTAACCAATAAGTTTCGCACCTTTAATTGCTGTATCATGATGACAGAAACTATCTTCTTGCAAATATGGACCGTATTCATCTTCGAGAGCAATACCACCATGTTTCATGATGAATTGATAAGCACGAAAATCTTCACCACCATCGCAACCATTGTTACCAAAACCCCATGAACAATCGACTAGATCTATAAACAAATCAGGCATTCATTCAAATGAAGCGTCTCTTTTGTTTTGATATACGTACCTTGTTCAGATAAACGAACGGATGAACCATGCTAATTACAGAGAATTTTTCTTCGAAATTCTTTATTTGATCGTTTTTTCGAATCTTACTTTAACAAAATAAGCACCTTCAATAACACCGGTTGTACCAAATGTCCAACATGATCCACAAATACCTTGATCTTTGACAGGTGTAACTGCTCCCATAATTCGCCAATCAATTGATTCGGGTAATCGACGATTTTCTTTTGTTAATTCTTCGATTGGAAATGGTAGACCACCATTATAACCTGTACTATGACGACGACCTCGAAGTACTCGTAATTCATCATCCTAATTCAACAAATACAGATTTATATTCTTTTCTTTTCATTTCATTTTATCTTACAGTTCGATCAGCAAATTTATTTAATTTCATTTTATATGTTAAACCAGCTCGATTTTTTGAATTCACATAATGATGATTGTGTCGAAAGATTTTCAATCGATGACGATGTTCTTGTTCATTTTTATAATTAATTCCATGTTTGTGTTTATATTCATCGAACGATGTTTCAACTGAATCATGTCCATGACGATTCATATAAGCACTCATTGGATTGAAGAGAACTCGTGGTGATGTATGACCATTGTCGTTATCCGGAAAACTTTGGCATTGCATTTCTATTTGATTTGAATTTCGAAATCGAATATTTAGCTAGTAGATATGATTCTTACCATCAGTTATGTGAAATAATGATGAATCAATTGAATTTTCATCATAGTTATAATAATCGATTGTGTATTTATCAAAATGTGAACCAATCAATGTATCATAACCGAACATTTCATAGTGAACAGGATGTTTTGTTTCAGCATTAATGTAATATGTGTATGTCGAACGTTTGTCACCTTCTTGATCGACACTTTGGTATTTTTGACATTTAATTCCACGCCAATCAGCTGGACCAAGATCCTACAAATCGAGATGATTATTACTCAAGATAAACTTCGATTTTCAATAATTACTTCAAATGAGTTAATATCAGGAATTGTATGTTGAACTTCAGCAGATTCGTCTTGTGAACCATTCGATTGAAAGCAAGTTATTTGATTTAAAACTTCTTCATCTAGACAACAAAATATCAATCTATCGTTTGGAAACAAATGAATCTTTTACTTGATATTGGTACGATTTTAAAATTAGCACCAAAATCGTTATCCGTATTTCCTTGACGTTGAATTGTTTTTGCAGCACCACCATAGTAATCGATACGTGAAAAACCAGCATCGACATCAATCCACGATTCAAACGGTTCGTTAATTTCAGCGTATGGCAATTGAATGACTCCACTAACATGATATCTAGTTGGAATACCCGTTGAAGAAAATGATTTTGCATTTATTGATAGACATATCAACAAAACTAAACAAAAAAAACAATCTTTTCGAACTGAAATTCACGATGAAATTCTCTCTTACGAATCGTTATTGACATTTGTAACGTTTTCATGTTAAATTTATCTAGAAAATAGAATAATATTCGATTTATTTATACATGTGTATTGATGCATATCAACACATGACGAATATTTGTGATAGCTAAACAGTGATTCGCTTGGCTTTCTCTATTTAGTTCTTTATTTGAAATCGATACATATGAAGACAAAAAGAAAACTTGTTAATCAAGTGACAAAACAACAACATCGATTCAGTATTTCGAGTGACGATGATCGCGTTCACGACGATTTTCTTTTCGACGATCACTACTACGTGATCGTTCGCGACGTCGGTTTGTTTGTTCGTGTTTGGAGTTTTTTGATGAACGATGATCACGATCACGATCACGACTACGATCTCGATCCCGATCCGATCGTTTTGATTTCGATTTCGTAGGAGGAGGTGATGGAGATTTTGATGAGGATGATGACGACGAGCTCGATGATGAACTTGATGACGAGCTACTCGACGATGTTGATGCCGAACCTAAATATTCGAAATCAAGATTTAAAATTCGTTTAAACCCTAGTAAAACTTCTTTTAGTATGCGTATGAAAACAAAATTTTGTGTAGAAAAGTATAATTTTTAATGTAATTGTTCTCAAAAGTAATCGTTTTTCTCGTGTGCTTGATCTTCTTGAGCAAGGAAGACAGAAGAAAAGTTCGACTAGAGAATTCTTTAGTTTATCATACGTTTTTTCTTTATTTTTAATTCATGAAGACGATCTTGAACTTGATTTTTATTGTCCTCATCATATTGTTCTATTTTCACTTGTATGGGCACAGGTGCTGGTGATGTTGGTCGTGGCATTGTTTTCAAGAATTCACGTAGTTCATCACTAAATCAAATAGTTGAACTTGAAATATATTTTCCGTTTAGCAGACAAAAACTTACGTTAATCCGCCTAAACCGATTGAAGTAAAAAAATTAATCGAAAATCTTGTATTTTTCGGATTATCTCGTGGAAAAATTCCTTCAAAATATTCGGTCAATGTCCTAAAATTCAATTCAAATGATAATCTAGTCTTTGAGAGAAAAAAACACTCGAGATTTCTTACGGATCAGTGAGACGATTATTTAATTTTGTCAATCCCAAAAACTCGACGAGTTCTAAGAAGAGATTTTTAATGTAAACACGAGACGATGATGTTGTATCTTCTTCTGTCAAACGAATGCACCGGAGAACACCCCAAGAAATGGCATCTGTAACAAGTAAATGTGCGAAGAATTTCGCCACATTTCGTAATTTAACATTTTCAAGTCGATGAACAATTTCATATTGATCTTGAAAGACTTTTTCGAAACATTCAACATATTCTTTCTTCAACAAACAAAAACGTTGACCGAGTAAACCGAAAAATCGTTCGTATGTTCGCTGTTGTGCACAACTATCCAATATCATTTGACATAATTCCATCTCTTGTCCAGGACGTAGATTCATTTTTAATAATTTATGTGCACATTCTTCGGCGCCAATACTCGATTGAATCGTGAGATAAATCGTTCGACGTAACGAAACGAGATTGGTTTCAGTTTGATCGATGATTGTTTGTGATTTCGTTTCACTAGGCTCTTCTTCTGCCTTCTTTTCTTCATCATCTTCATCGTCATCCGATGAGCCCGAGCTCGACGATCCATCATCATCGCCTTCCTCATCGCTACTTTCATCCAAAATCGCTCGACGTATTTCTTTGTATTTATTCTCATTTTCTTCATATTGATCATCGTATTTGAAAACATCGAGCATTGGCTCAGGATCACACGTATCATCCAATGTTAACATATGTGTATATTGATCGTTTTCATCGACAAGATCTAAGCCTGTTGGTATAGCTGGATTGGCTTTGAATTGATCTTTTCGTACAGCAAATAAAACTTCAATCATATATTGTGTACGTTTGTCTAGCGATGATTCGTGAAGTAGATTTCGTAGTGTTGAAAAAACTGAATCGAGTCCACGTGGACTGACTTGAGATAGTTTTTGACCGCATTCTTTGAGAAAACCAATAGCTAATTCAACACTATCGTCCGATGGATTTTCGAGTAAGAGAACGAGAATTTGTAATGCAACGATTTCATGTAAGACATTCTGATTGACAAGATGTGCTATGAATCTCGTTGTTGCAAGACAAGTTGTTTTATCATTTCGTTGATACGAACGACGAAATGATGTTACAAGACGTTTAACAATTAATTCGCCGACTTGAGGAAATTTTGTGTTAACAACAGCGACTAATGCCGCGTACACCGATGTGTAAAATGGCGAGGCTACTTGAGCTTGAATAAGACCACGTGCGAACAGACCACGACCACGAACAATATTATCTTTGAATAATTCTCGAATGATCAACGGTAAATTTGAAGTATTGACTTTATTGACACGACCATTGATTGTTTTCTTCAATGCTTCCCAAGCAATACGTTGATATTCAGCAGATGATTTGTCGGTTAGAGATGCTTGTAAAAGCCGAAGTTTAGCTGGTGGTATGTACAAACCACCAGTACGTACAGGAGCACTGGGTGCTGCTTTGGCTGCTGGCGGATCAGTTGTTGTTTGTTTTGATCGAACTTCGCCTTCTTCAATATCGTTTTTGTCTTTACGTTGTTCATCTTCACTTTCAGATTGTGAACCTGATGATGATGATGATGATGAAGACGATGGAGTCGGTGTACGACGAGATCGTTTCGATGGTCCCTCGTGTCGAGGAGAATCAGATGATGAACGTCGACGAGACGATGTCGATGGACCAGACACTCGTGTTACTTGTGATTTCAACATTTTAGAATATCGATATGTTTTGCTCTTCTTCGTCAGTCAGATAGGCGAGGCGAGTATTTCTTCATTTCATTTTCTTCCATTGTAAAGAATACCAATCAGATGTAAATGCGTATTAGAATAAAAATGATAGCTGTCGTTAGTTGTTGACATCATCAACATATAACATATATGATTCCTATTCTCTTCTCTTGGAATTTTAATTCATAATCTTTCAAAAAACTTCGATTCAAATTAATCATCGGTTGTTTTTTTAAAATAATTTGAGTTGCTGAAAATTGTTGCTGTCTAGTTACCAAGTGTTATTAAGGATGTCTTAAATCGAAGCAAGACAAATGTTGATGAAGCATTTCAATACATTCACTTATGCATTTCTAAAGCTTTATTACAGAATTGTCTTGGTCACATTTTTTTGATTTACAAGTGAAAGGAAGAAAAACGAAAAAAAAGAAGAAATTCGTTGTAAAACCGTCACACGCACACACACAAGAATGTCTAACTCCCTTTTTTCGTTCTACTTGATCTTTCTTTCGTCATCGAGCGATGTTGTTCTCAAATCGAAACAATCATCATTCAGTTTTTTTCTTTAATATTCGATATCAACTACAATTTAAGTAAACACGAGCGAGAAAAAAAACAAAAGACTGAGAGAGAATTTCAGCGACATCTTTATATTTAAATATTCTCTACGATTTCCATGACATGCCAAATAGTTTATGGTTGTTCTGTCAGTTAATTTACACATTATTTGTTTACTTTAGAGTTAAGTTCATTTTATTATCATTGTCTTACAATTATTTGATGATTCGACAATCGCTTGTTGATGAGCGAGTTTCAGCTCTTCACCATCATGCACTTCAATCAACGGGTGATAATGACAATGATATGTCAAAAGCAAGTTCGCGTCGAGTGCCTGCACCTGTCGCTTCGAGAATTGTGATTACAAAAAACGCATCGTTGATTTCGCCTGGTGACGAGCCAAACATGAGTTCATCACCATCGCCAACACCAACAGTCGATCCACGTTCACGCGTGGAATTATTAGAACGAAATCTTCGATACGTTCAACAACAACATGAAATCACTCTTGCTGATTTACACAATGAAATCAGTCGATTACAAAAAGAGAATCGAGGTGTGACTAGTTGCTTTGTTTTTATTCCATTGAAATTCATCTATCGATTGTTTAGATCTGCATTTTCGCATGATTGACTTAGATCCATCGATATCTTCGTCGAATCAAGTCGATACTACGCTTACTATGAACCAATTAGCTAATCTTACGCAAAATGAACCTGTTCTCGGTATGATTAAAAACGACTAAAGAGATTTAGTTTTGTTGTTGTTTTCTTTTGCAAATCTCAACCGATCATTTTCATTTATAGAACCAAATATAATTGAGTCTGATGGTATGCAAATTGCATTTCAATTTTATTTTTTGCACGAGATTGAATTGATTTTGTTCATTTGCTAATATACGTATCTATATATATATCTCATTTTGTGTCATATAGAAAAACGTCTTCAAGAAGTTCAACGTCTTCATTTCGAGCAGCAAATCGATGAACTTCGAACGCGTTTAATCGAAACCGAACAGAAAAATGAATATCTCATTCGAACGATTGATGAATTAAATAAAAATCGATCTCTTCAAACGACACCACGACCAGCTGATGCTGATGTTGTGCCCGTTCTCCTACCAGATCCGAAGTAAAAAAAAAAACTCAATCGAATAATCGATCGATCGATTCATCTTCTGTTTTTGTTTAGTAAAACAATCGATGCTGAAATATCGATTTCAATCGATCAAACACATACAAATGCAGATGATTATCAACAATTATTGAAGATTTCCAATGATAAACAACGACAACAATTGCAAGAAGTAAAAATTGAATTGAATTTCTCTTTTCTTGAAAACAAAATTCGTCGATTTAGATCACACGATTACGAGCTATTCTACGTGAAATTCTTAATTCGGAACGATTGAGTTCGACTTCGAAAATTCTCATTCGTGATTGTCTAACAACGGAAACCATCAATGAAAATACTCATATAATGACAACAACACCAATCGATAGTTCATACCATACAAATCATCCTCAACACCGATCGATTGCTTCATCATCGACAGCAGGCAAAGCTCTCTCCTATCGACAGTATGTTACGGTTTTGCTCGATAGAAATTTTTTTGTTTTTACTTTGTTTGAAATTAATTCGTAAAATATTAACAGTGAACTACCTCTTCGACGTCTTCTTCTTTCGCCGCCTGAGTTCATCGCACCGAGGTATCGACAATATCGTGCATGTCATTTTTTTTTCCTTTCGTTCGTTGGTTGCTCGACACATTATCACTTGCTTGACTTTTTTTGTTTATTTCAATGAGTCTTTGCTAAAATCGAATTCAATCTTTTAGATCAAATGGACCAACAACACGTCCAGTCGAACAGCGTTTAGTTTTACCGCCGATTATTCAACCGAATAGTGCATCACTTTCATCAACACAAGGTAAAACTCATGCAAATTTCATATTTGCCCGATCTCTAACTTGAAATTTACTAGATCCAACGAGTGTAACGGGCTTATTACATAGTTCATTGAGTCAAGTCAATGCGGGCACACAACAGCAATTGTTAAAAATTGGTGAAACGCCTATAGCAAGACGAGAACGACGCACTCAGGAATTACAGCGAACACGATTAACAAGAAATCTCTATCATTAACAATATGTTTATAGACTTTGTCTCATTTCTTTTTTTTCCTCTATATAAATACAATTATTTTTTTTTGTCTTCGCTTGGTGATATTATTAATGAATAAATTTACCTTTTCATGACGAAATTTGACTCGATTAAATATCCGTATAAGTTTTTATTCGAAAACAAAACAAAAAAGTGATGATGATCAAAGAAAAAGAAAACAACTAAAAGTTAAGATAGATATATGAGTATAAAGAGGTCAACTAAAATTATATCAACTAAATGTCTTTTTGTTTGATTAATGCTAAGAGTGCAGCTGATTCAATGAGAAATTCTTTTGGAATATCATTGATATGTGTTGCATCGTTATTAATTCGGATACGAACTTGTTGTTGAACATTTCCATAGATTTGTTTCAATTCAGAAACAGTTTTATACGCATGTTCATTCAATTTCGTTTCATAAATAGCTGGATAATCTTTAATTAATTGTTGAGAATTAGCACCTGTACAACGACGTTCTAATTCTTGATAGATTGTAAATAATTCAGCATTTTTATTCGAAAATTTTGCTTCATTATATAATGTCAATAAACGTATAATATTGACATTAGCAAGTGAATTATTATTTGTGATATCATCATCAGTAATAACATTCGACATAGGTGCAATATTAACCATTGTATAATCATCTTTAGTTGGTGTTGTTGTTGTAGTCGTTGATGATGGATGAGAAACGATAGTGTAGCTTGGCTCATTGATATTTGTTGATGTAGGAGAAGTAATGAATGTAAATGGAGAATCAGTTGCTGAACGATCCGATGGAATAGTTGTAGTTGTTGATGAGACTGAAAATGGATTTGTACCATTTGTTGTTGTAGTATTAAATCCTGAGAAAAGAAAAACAATAGAATATATTGTTAAATAGAGCAGTTATTAGATTCACATACCAGCAAAGCTTGAAAAAGAAAGAGGATTCGGCTGTTGTTGTATTGAGGGTGGTAGTGGTGGTGGCAGCGGTGGTTGTTGTTGTGCAGAATGTGAAGTTGGTGACAATGTTTGCAGTGGTGGTGGAGGTGGTGGAGGCGAAGTTGGTGCCGTGAGTGATGGTATTTGTTGAGTATTCACATTAGTAGTATCTGTTGATTGAATTGGTTTGAAGAATGTATTCGTTGCTCCACCTGGATGATGACTTATAGCTGCCGGATAAAATCCAATTGGTGTTTGAGGTGGAGCTGCTATTGTTGGCATTTTCATCATCATTGCTGATGCAATATGATCAGGTGGTCGTTCAAAGCCTGATTCATTCGCATATGGACCATCACGATTCGCTCCTTGCTGCTGTTGCTGTTGTTGTGATTTTTGTGCAACAAGAGTATAGAGAGCCGATATTTCAATGAGGAGATCATTTGGTACACGAGCTATATTGAGAATATCTGGTTCAGTCATATTCGAAATTCGTTGTTGAAGTTGTAAATATAAATGGCTCAATGTAGGTGCATCTTGTGAACTGTATAGTTGTGTATAACGTGCAAATGTACTTAGTTCTGTTGGCGATACAAGTGGACCTGTTGATTTGCCTTGTGAACGACGATTTAATTCAATTAGAATAGCGTTCGATTTTCGTGCATCTTTACAATCGGTATATCGTTGAACAAGTTCGGTTGTTGTTAATGACGCATATTGTTGTTGTAATGAATTAATAGTATTGTTATTCTGTGCAGATTGACGTCGTTTACGTCGATCAGTAACTGAACCAAAATCATCATCTTGATTTCCATTACGAGATGATCGTGCAGATGGTGGTGGTCTCTCATCATCATCATCATCATTTTCACTATCATTTTCCTCGTCGTCATCATCATCATCCGAAGATGATGGTGGCAATGGTTTTTTCGGTTTATTTAATTTCGTAATTAAATCTAATACACTCGTATTTAGATTCGGTGTATTTTCCGATGGAGTTGTTGTTTGCAATGGTGATGATGGTGTTAATGGTGTTTGCAGAACAGATGAGGATGTTGTTGATGAACGAAATGGTTTTGATGTGTATGTATCAACAAGACGCATTGGCGGTAGGACTTGTTTCGAAACTTGATCAGCTTCTAATTGTCGACAGAATTCACTGAGACTACGAATAAAATCTTCGGCTTGTTGTTTAGCTTCAATATTTCTCAACATAGTCGCTTCGGCTTTCAATTGATCGATAAGTGCATGTAATTCTTGTGCTAAATTGAAGCCACTACAGATACGTCTCAGTTCTGCACATTTATGTTTGATTTCTTCGAGTTTCTGTTTCAATGCTCGTTCTAACATATTCTTTGCATCTTGAGTTGTTGTTATACGTGATTGAAAATCAGCTTTATTCTGTGTTGCTAAATCATATTTCGCTTTGATATCATGAAGAACATCTTGTAATTTTTGTTGTTTTATTTGCATTGTTTTACGTGCATGATAATGTTCGGTATACAAACAATGCGATGGACATATGTAACATTGACCTTCAGGTGACATCGCCCAACATCGTTGAAATATTCGATTACCATGCGTAGTCGTTTCATGAAGACCACATTTATCATGACAAACATGATCACATTTTCGGCACACAGCTAAAATATATTCATTTTCATTAGTTTTTTCTTTCAACAACAAAAAACAAATTCAATATTCGTACTTGAATGATATTTTGCATCAACTAATTCTTTTGTTTCAACTACACGTTCACGTGTATAATCTTTATAAGTAACTTCTTCAGTATTGTACTGTTTAAGTGCGTGTTCAAATGCTGCTAATTCATCTTGCATTTTTTGTATTTGTGATACTTCTAAACGTGCTTCGTGCATCAATGCTTTGATTGCATTACGTATATCTTTCATATCTTTAAAGGCAGTCACTGATTTAACTTTAAATGTATCAATAGTTTCAATCATTCGTTTTAATTCATCCATTGATGCATCCCAATCGTATTGTAGTGCATCGAGTGCTGCCTGATCCCATGTATTTGGATCTTGTGAAAATGCAGAATTTTGCATATAATACGGATAGACAGTACCATGTAATTGAAGTGATGAAATATTGAAATTAGCTTCATGTCGTTTTGCATTCGTTAGAACAACAATAACATTGTCCATGACAATATCAGGTAGATTACCACGAAGTCGAGCAATAACATTACGAAGATTTAATGTTAAACGTCCCGTTGTACCGTTGACAACAATAATGACTGCTGATAGGCCACCTAAAGATTCAACCTAAAGTGAATTTGAACTTTTTGTTTATTTGTTTGTTCGTTCGTGTGATGATCAACTTACGCCATCGACGATTTTATTCATGTTGATATTATCTTGTTCAGCTCCACGAGTATCCGACAGACCAGGTGTATCGAGAAAGAGATATTGTCTCTGTGCTGGACTGATTGTATCAACGTAAATGTATTGATTACACATATCCGTTTTCGATTGTGTTGTATCACGTAAATTATTTTCACAATGTTGAAATTGTTCGGTTATAACCGGACGATATTTCGATGGTATAGCTACTTTTATATTTTGTAATGAACCTCCACGAAAATAATTTGTTAAATAATTAATAAACGTTGATTTGCCACTGCCTGTTTCACCAATAACTAACACTTTAGCCATATTCGATGTATCGAGAGACAAATGACGTGCACCTGTATTATCATTATCATTCTGTTGTTGTTGTTGTTGTCGATTGGCACTAACACCAAGACGACTCATTGCATCGGTTACAGTCTCTTTGACTTGATGTGCAGCTGCCATAAAAGGATTAGTTGCCATGAATTAATCTAAAATAGATCAGAATTAAACAAAAAACTGAAAAAGAAACGATTGTGATTTTTCTTTTGTTTTCATGAATTTTTAGCAGTGTTTTGTAAACAAAGTGTAATCGCAACTAAATGTAAAAGTTTATCTACGGGAACAGAAAGAATTTCGAAAGGATCATGATCAGTCAATTGTTGAATATCTAATTGAAGTTGTGAATGTTGTCGAAGTAATTCATCAGTAGTTTGATTTCGAAATGATGAATAATATTCGCATAAGATTAATAATTGCGTTAAAGATAAATAACCAATTGATGTACCACCACAACGACGATTTAATTCTTTTGCAATTAATTTACATTCTTCAGCTGATTCTCGACTTAGAGCAACAAGATGCTCAGTTGAATATTCAGCGTATTTACGAGTATTGCTCGAATCATGACGAAACGATTCACGTATTTGATTTCGAGTTAATGTTTTGACTTTTTTTTGTTCATCATCTTCGATTTGAGGATGTGAATCATCAATCCCATTCAATGAATTATATGAACCATTGATGATACGTTCGACTTGTGCTTTCAACGATGAACTATTCGTAATCGGTGTATTCATTGAAAATGAATCATCAGTCTACAAATATCGATATTTATGAGTATCAATAAAAGATTTTCTAGTTTCATACTTTCGAATTGGTACTACTATTAGTTAATATTGTTTTTCGTTTTGTTACTGTTGGTGGTGATTTTGTTGGACATACGACAGTTGATTGTTTTTCTGTGAATGAAATTAATGAATCGTCATCATTTTGAAGATCATCACAGAGTGTTTCAAGTTTTTCGACGAATTTCATTGCTTTTCGCATGACTGATGATGATCTCAATGCGCTAATATCATTTTTAAGAAAACTCACAAATATACATAATTCTTCAGCAACATTAAAACCTTGACAAGTTCGTCTCACACGTAGACATGCATCACGAACTTTAACAAATTGTTCTTGTAATGATTGTTCAATAACACGTTTTGTTTCTTGAACACTTTCACTTTTGGTTTCACATGACATTTTATCTTTTCTTGCTTCAGTATATTTATTCGTGATTGATGATATAGCGAGTTTAAGAGTTTTTGGAACACTTTTAATTAAACGTCGATCATGATAATGTAAATCGTACGAACATTTGCCGGGACAAATCGTACATCGACCATTACTAATCACTGTACAACGTCGAAAGACACGTTCGCCAACGCGTGTTGCTTCCGTTAATGAACATCGTTCATGACAAACTGTATTACATTTTGAACATAAAGTATTATGATACGATGTTACAGTGATTTCATTAATTTGAATCGATTTTATTGGTTGATCATTGGCTGATGCATATTTTTCAAGATTTGCTGAATGAATCGTTGATGCTTGTTCTAATGCAGCTAATTCATCTTCGATATGTTGTAATTCCATAATAATTAAACGACTTTCATGTAACACACTTCGTATTGCATTTCGATCGTCATCCATTGCTGTTAAACATTCAGTTGAAACCGATGTTAATGTTAATAAAGTTTTAATGAATTCATTCATTGTATTCATTGAAACAGTCCAATCACGTTGAAGAATTTCACGTGTTTGCGTTGTCCATGTTTGAGCATCGGATGAAAATGCAGAATTTTGCATGTGAAATATCGGCGCACGATTGAGCAATTTAACTGAACCGAAATTGACTGTATGTGGTGCGCAATTAGTTAGAATGATAATCACATTTCGATAGAGTACATCTGGTATTCGATCACGAAATCGTTCGAGAACATTTTGTATATTTATTGTTAAACGTGCTTGTGTACCATTGAGAACGAAAACAAGAGCGGTTAGATGTTGTAAAGTTTGGATACATTCGAAAATGCGATCGACATTTTCATTGTCAGCTAAGTATCCACCTGTATCATTGATTCCAGGTGTATCAAAGAAATTAAAATGAACTTGTTCAACTCGATAAGTATACTTCGTACATTTGCCTGTTTTACTACGTGTTACATCATCGATTGAACTTTCATTATGCTGAGGCATAACAGAAGTCATGTTAGCTTTTAAATATCGTGTTGGAATAGCGACTTTAAGATTGGTTAATGAACCATTATAGAAAAGATTTGTTAGATAATTAATAAATGTTGATTTGCCTATGAAGAACAAAAGAGAAAAGATCGATTGTTTTAACTCTCCGATGATTTCTCTTACCACTGCCTGTTTCTCCAATAATGACAACATTGATATCCGATGATGGATCATTGACAGTAGAAGCAGTGGCCATTCTGTATAAAAATCAAAGAATAAAATGTAACCTGTCGTCCTCGAATGTATATATATATATATATATATACGTCTATTAATCACTCAAAGGGTTGAAAAAGTATTTCAATATTTCTTTCTTCTTCTTCTCTTTTCATCCAACTGAATTACGTGGAATCGAAAAAAAGCGACAGTCCAGCCCTTTATTATGCCATCGAAGAAGAAGAAGAGAGAGCGAGAGAAAGAAGAAAAAAAACCAATCGATTGAAATTGCTGTATTAAGGTGAATAGTTGAAGGAAATTATTTTACGATTTCCATGACCTCACTGATGTACATGAACAAATATCGAAGGACATGTACTTTTATAAGAATAAAAGAAATCGAGCGAGCGAGAGAGAGAGTTGTTTAAAATGATTCAGTTGTATACATTAAAGGGTAATAGAATGAAGCGAGAAAAATGAAACAGTTGCCCTTCAAAATGAGTAATCTTACACTCGTATCAAGTCAATTCTCATAAAGATCTTTTTTCTCTTTCAACAAAAAGAATTTCTTGACAGATTTCTATTTAGCTCTTATTTGATCTTTATTGTCAATATTTTTTTCCTTCATCTGTTTTACTTGATAAGAAATCAAAAATGTTGATTAAAAGTGCATTCGACTTTTTTCTTCCAAATCGTAATCTTCATACGATTAACTTGTCTTTCTTTATTTTACTACGGATGAAACAACAATAGAAATGTACAGACAAAAAAAAACAAAATGAAAAAGAAGAAAAGCAAGCCATGTTTGAGAAAGTATTGGCTTTTTGTTGTTTTCTTCTATCGTGCTGTCGAACCCGATGGTTGATTAGGTTTAGGCAATCGAGTCCAAAATGAATGTTGCTCATAGAAATCAATAACGAGTGCCGGACATTTGACATTAACTATTCGAGCTGGAACAAGATCAGCTTCGTTCGAATGACGCCATTTAACTAATAACATTAGTTCACCAGCAGAATCCGTTGCACCAAGAACTTTTTCAGCTTCAAAACCACGTTCAAAACCAGTTGGTGTGTTCGTTGATTGCATATTTCCTGTTCCTAATGGGCGTTTTTTAAGACCACCACCACTACTACTACTACTACTACTATTGATCACTTCATCCTGTAATTTCATAAAAATGAGAAATAGAAGAAATTGAACGAAAAAAAACAAAAGAATTTAATCATACAGTTCGACGTTTATTTGGTGAAAGATTATTGTTCATCAAAGGTCGTGTATTAACATTGGACATTCGTTGCTGTTGACGTTTATTAAAAGCTTCATATTCAGCAAGTAATTCTGCTTCTTGTTCACCTTCGATATTATTCGCTAAGATTGAAAATCAAAAATTTTAAAAAGAAAACATTTCTTATTCAACAAAAGAACATACAAGGTTCCCAAGTATTTTGACTGTCTGGATATCCACGCCATTTAATCAAATATTCGACTCGATCATTTCGATATCGTTTATCAACAATACGTTCGATTTCAAAACGTTCTTCGCCTTCCTCAGTAGCCATCAAATCAACAGTCAATTTCGATCTAAAAATTTCGTGAGAATAAGAGATACAAATTTCATCTGACAGAGATAAACAATGTGGAATGATTTAATGATGTATTACTAATATTACAGAGAAGAAAAAAAGAAAACAAAGTCTAACTGTACAATTCGTCAATTTGATTAGTTTTAAAACATATTCGAAGTTATATTCGCTAATTTCAATTCTCCTTCCAACATCATTTGCATAATTCGAAGTATTCGTGAAGAAGCACCAATTTTCAAGTCACTCGCTCGTTTATAACGGCCTTGCGGTGCTGCACATTTGCCAACATAAGACAAAAGAACATCATGTAATCGCAATGGTATACTACGAGATTTGAGTAATGGAAGGAGAACACGTTCACAGAGAATCTGAAGATTATTATTGATACGTCGTTGATGACAACGACGTGTTCGTCGATCACAATAACCTGAACAATCATACATTGAACAATCGGAATTCTTTCGACAAGTTTTCAACGGATTGCCGAGAAATAAACGATCGAAATAAGCTTGATCTAAATCAAGTAATTTAACATGACCTTGAGCACTTATACCGAAATTCGATAATTCTAAATATTGATTCAATTACGTGTGTTTGTTTTTGTTAAAAAATAAGAATCTTACGAAAATCACATAATTGTAATGTTGAATGTAGTTCATTGTCAAAACTATCGACTAACTGAAGTAACCGATTGGCAAGCCAAGCTTTTGGTATCCACGTATCGGAATTCAATTGTTCTTCGATCATTGGATGATTCAATGGTGTTAAATGTTCGGTTAGATACATATGTCCACACCAACCGTAGATCTTCGGCATAAGTTCGTGTTTCGTTCGATAGTAATGTGCAAGAAGAAATTCATGTTGTCGAACTAATGAATAGAGTGTATTGAATTCAGTTGTTAATGAAAGAGCAAGATTTTGTTCGTAATAATCGTTGTATTTAATGATAACATCTTGAAAGTTTTCTAATAAAATCAATGTATTCTCAATTCGATCATGACGAAACAAACGTCGAATGAGTTGTTCGTTTGTTTGATTGAAACCATTCCAACCGAAATGTTCTTCAAGTGTTCGATTGAGTGCATCATGAAATGTAATTAAACTCGATGAAATCGAAAGTATCGGATCATGAAATAGTAAATTCGTATTTTCTCGATCGAAATATCGATGTTTCGATTTCAAAACAAAATACGACGATGTATTCGATGATAAAAGTAAAACAACTTTCGAATTTGTTAGTGACAAACATTGAGCTAATGTTAATGTCGAATTCGTATTGCATAATGATGAACATTGCGAACCAGTGACTTGACCGAGTGAATACAATTCGCACTGAAAATTTCGAAAGATGAGAAAAAAACGAAAGAGATTTCTTTTTATTTATTTACGAGATTATCGATTAGTTTTTGAGCCTGATGCATGTCACATTGTCCAATTGGCTCATGATTATCTTGATCATAACGATGATAAGCTTTGAATAAAACAATTGCAATGAATGCAACGACTATTGCAATGAGAACACCGATCACTCGGTCCCAATGAACAGTGATTTTCATCTGAAAAATAAGCAAACGAATAATAAAATAGCTTTTTCTTGATTTTTTTATTCTTCGTCTTCTTGTTGGTCCTCAGTTTTCTCTCTGGTACTATTATAATGTTCGCCATTCGCATACAAATATCGATGGTAGGTTAGAACAATAGGTGTTTGCGTTGTATTCGACGCATTGACTCGAATCAGTTCATTTCCATTGCCTTGAATAACTTCAATTGATCGTTGTAAAATCTTTGCACAAATTTCTAATTCAATTTGTCCACCCCACACATTTTCCTTCGCTAATTTTTCACAATAAACATTGAAATCTGTTTCAATAAATGGTTCATATTCAGTTTTATGCTGTTGGAGATATTCAGCAATCATTTGACGTAGTTGTCGAATAGTTAAATCCGATGTTTGATCAACAATCGATGCAAATAGACAATTACCATCCGATGGAATCGAATGAACTTTAAGACCACGAGCAGCTAGTTGAGTATCGATTGATGAGGATTCATTTCGACGACGAATTGTCTCCGGTTGATTTTCATAGTCAATTTCGACGTCGTCTGCATGTGCTTCATTGTAACGTTTTTCTTTATTCGCTTGACGACGAGCTTTACGAGAAACATGTTGTTTATCTTCAGTACAAACTTCAGTTGAGTTGGAAATGACGGGTTCAGGAGCTGCATTGGGATCGAAATGTTGCCAACGTTTAGCAAATGCATCTTCTAATTCTTTGATTTCACTATCGACTTTTTTCTTTCGTGCTTTATCATTTTTATTAACGGATTTTTTCAATTGTTGAATTGTTGATTGTAAGTCTCGACGTTCACGTCGATGACGTGAGTGTTCATCATTTTCATCTTCGAGATTTTCAATTGAATTTTCTTCAGCCATCGGACAATGATTAAAAAAATGAAGAAATGACAGACCCAACGAACGAAAAGAAGCGATATGTCAACCAATGAACAACGCTGTGTCGATAGAGGGACTGTAGATCAATAAACTAGACTTTTAAAAGTCAATCGATAGATACATTTCTTTTCGTTATAGTTTTATGACTCGCCTTCAAACCACGAAAGAACGATGAGTACGATAAAAAAAACAAAAACGACGAATAAAATTTCTATTGTATTATATTTTTTTCTTTACTTTAAAAATTAGAAATCCAATGTTTTCGATCAATATTAATTA
>ERZ778024.936-NODE-936-length-40807-cov-57.916986_pt1 | contig 40807 bp, 59 predicted proteins | sample MGYA00375754_ERZ778024 | MGnify/ENA primary metagenome ERZ778024 (study PRJEB29350, sample SAMN05389827) | bioreactor metagenome | isolation source: Thiocyanate bioreactor | place: South Africa: University of Cape Town | collected 2014-02-18 ...
ATGTGCAAAATGAATTTGAGGTGTTGTATGAGTAGGCTGGATGTATGTTACTGGTGTTGAACCATAAAGCCGATTTGCTTTTCTTATTTTTCTTAATTCATGCTTTTTTCCTCGAAAATTTTTGACTCGATTTTCTATTTCTTCTTTGACTAAGTGTGCGTGTATTCCATGATAGAATATAAGTTCTTTAAGCAACACTAAAGTTCGAATAACTCCAAGAAATACATCAATGATGACTAAAAACCCCAACACGGCAATTAGGATTAATATACCTATGAGATAAATAAAACTAACACAAGCTTCACCCGGATCACCACCACCACCTCGTAAACCAGAATGTGAGTTTTCGTTTGTATTGCGACAAAAAATCATACTAACAAACGTATATACAGCACAAGGCATGTCAGCTATTGTTGTTCCATCATCACGATTATATTTGGGAAATTGAGTAAGTCTACCAAATACACCCATAAGCACTAAAACCATAATCAAACCACTAATATAATAAACAAGAAATGGGTCCATCGAAGCTGGATACATATTTATAACGATTCGATCAGTTTTGTCAAGATATTCAAACAAATATTTGAATCCAATAGTAATTCCTTGGCTGATTATAATCATTCCTAATACATCAAAAACGACTAATAACCGAAATAATATTGTTTTTGTTTGAGTAATTCCTTTACGAACTAAAACTCGTTTAATAACATATTTAAATTGACAAGTTTCACAGTATTCAGAGCCATGTCCACCCATGTTTAGTGCCCGAAGATTATCTAAACATTGTCTATGAGCGTATTCTAATGGACCATTACACAAGCATGGAATAATTAAATCTTTTGTATTTGAAGGATCACGACATAGTCGACATATTTTTTCTGAAGTATTCTCCATTGGTCTTGCAGATGCAGACATTTAAAATCTATTTTGAAATTATATAAATGTTCACGATCTACGCTCTTAAATAGGTTTTAAAAAACGTTCTTAAGATGCTCTACTTAAAAATTGAGAAGACATCCGATAACATCACGATTATTCATGAAAAGAACACAAAGATTATAAACAACAGCACGAATAAAACTAGGTTATCTTCTTCAAATATTTTGTTTGGTACTATCTTTTTTTAAGTTTGACATATTTGTATTTAGCAGCAGCAATCAATTAGTTAAACATAATTACTTGCAGTCCGAAGAAATGTAGAGAAATATGTTTTATCTAATCGAAACAAAACTTATTTTTATCTTTGTTTTTATTTCATATGAATAGTTCCAATATCTTCACGTATATGCATATCAAAAACGAAAAATAACCATCAGTGCACTCATCAAAAGACGACAGACAAATTATGCACTCAGGAAATAAAAAGACACATTTTACGAGTTGTATATTTTCTACCGTATAGATAAACGTTTTCAGCGAAAGGAAGAAAGAAAAAACTTATTGACAGACATGCATTGTACGCATACTCTTTTTCGAGACTCATTATTCTTTTTCGTTTCTTTTATCTCATAGAAAGTTAACCGAGCGTCTGAAAAACGATTATTTCTTTTTACAATCCTTGAAATAGTCTATAATCGTTAAGATACGTTTTTTGACTTTGTATAGGATGCGTATATAACTGTATGATGTCATTTTAAAGATAGGCGTATTTCTTATGTGAATGACATCACAAAAATCAAAGCCAAGTCCTTATTTAATTGCCAATCAGTGGTCTCGGTTATTTCATAGGTAATTATCGATGATAAACTACACGAAAAGATTGATAAGTATATATTCTTTGAAATTTTAGTTGGATTACCAAATTATTTGATGTTTGTTATAAAAAGAGAACAATCGATTTAACTGATCTATACGATCTACTTCCACAAAATGAATCTGTTAGATTAACAGAAAAATTAGAGAATTGTTGGTTTGATGAAATGCACAAACATTTGAATGACCCGAGTTTACTTCGTGCGACTATTCGTACTGTCGGTTGGAAACCTTTACTAATCGGTTGTTTACTCATTCTAAAAGTTCGTAATAAATCGAATATTTTCGAAATACAATATTTCATTTTTAAGAAAGCAGCCGTGATTATTCAACCGATTTTAATTATTTGCTTAATGGATTTCTTCGAACCTTGTTCGACAATGTCAATTTCATATGCATGTCTTCTAACTTTTTCCATTGTTCTCATGGCGATATGTACGAGTTTTTTTCATCACGAAGTACGATACAAAGAAAAAGCGAAATTTTATAATTGAAGTTTTTTGTTTTTGACTAGTTCTATCATTTAATTCAAATCTTTTCAATGCAAATGCGCATTGCATATCATGGTTTGATCTATGGCAAAGTAAGAATTTAGTTTCATAGTCAAAATATTCGAACGTATGTGTTCAGGTTCTTCGTTTATCAACTCATTCGTTGAATACATTCAGTTCAGGTAAAATAGCGAATCTATTCTCGAATGATGCGACACAAATTGAATTGGCTATATTTAATATCAATTATTTTTGGGTATTGATCAATGAAAAACTTCTGTTTTCTTTTCGATCTAGTTGAATATTCTCTTAGAGTGGACCAATTGATATAATCATCATGATTTTCTTGTTCTGGTACTTTATTAAATATGTTGCATTTGTTGCTGTTGGTTATACAGTGTTACTGATTGTACTTGTGTCGATTGTTGGTCGTTTATTAGCGTATTTTCGGTAAAGATTTTCTTTATTTAATTGAATTTTTTGCTAAATTAAATTTGTTGTAGAAGTAAAATTCTCGAAATAACCGATGAACGTATTAAAGTTATGTCAGAAATCATACAATCGATGCGTATTGTTAAAATGTATTGTTGGGAGAAAGCATTTGCACAAAAAATTCAACAAATTCGAAAGTAAATCATTTCTACGTTTTAATCGTTAAGTATTTATTTTAGTTTTTTTTCTTCAAATAGACGTGAACTTATTCGATCAGCACTTCGTTTTATACCGGATTCAATTCAAATGACATTTTCTCATACATATGTTTGCATTACATTTCTACTTATGTATGGTACTATGTGGTCATTGAATATTCATTTTGATACACGATTCTTTGCTCTAGCAGCATGTATGCTTCATCAGTTAGGTTTGTGTATCGGAGAATTCGGTTCGGCTATACGTACACTCGTGAATTATTTGACAGCTGTCAAACGAATTCAAGTTTGTTAGTTTGCTTTTGATTCGATGATAAATTCGAAGTAATTTTCCTATTAGACGTTTATGCTGTTAGAAGAATGTGAAAGAGATCATCGACTTTTAACATTGGCCGATGAACAAATTACATTGAATTCACTTTCGGCAAGATTATTAAAAGCTGGAAAGGATTATAATGATGATACAGCATCAAAAGAATCGAAAAAATTAGAATGTTATTTGAATAGAGCACATTGGCAACAAGTTTGCATTCGTTTTTCTTTGTGTTGTTGCCATTTCGTAAACTCAGTTTTTTTCAGAATGGTTCATATACTCTACGAAATATTCATTTCGATGCTCATCCAGGTGATCTTATTTGTATTATTGGACCAGTTGGAGCTGGAAAAGTCTTTGTCTTTGTCTTTGACTTTCATATTTATTATTTTCTGCTGTTTAGAGTTCACTTTTGCAATCACTCTCAGGTGAAATTGCGTTCTTCGATGGGAAAATTCGATTGCAAGGTTCATTCTGTTATGTTCCACAAGAAGCTTGTTTGCATTTTTCTTGAGAGTGTTCAATGAATTTATTCGATTTTCTTTTAAGGGATTTTCTCGTCAACAATCAAGAAAAATATTCTCTTTGGTAAAGAATTCGATTCACGTTTATTTCGTCGAGTTATTCGTGCAACTGCACTTGATACAGTAGATTTCGTTTCGTTTTGTTTTGTTTTTCATAAAATAATGTTTATGACAGGATTTTACGCAGTTACCTGATGGAATGAACACGATTGTTGGTGAACAAGGTTTGACATTATCAGGAGTACGAGTTTATTCGATAGATTTAAAAGAAAAAGCTAATCAATGGATGTACTTTTAGGGCCAAAAAGCTCGAGTGAATATGGCTCGAGCTTTGTATCGTGATGCTGATATTTATTTACTAGATGATCCATTGTCTGCAGTTGATGTCAAAGTATCGAAACATATCTTTGAACGATCGATTAAAGAATATCTAAGTGATAGAATATGTGTATTAGTTACACATCAAGTACAATTTCTGAAAGATGCTACTCAAATTATCGTACTTGAAAATGTGAGTATTTTGTAGTGAAAATAATTTTTGGAGAAATATTTAACTATTTGAGGGTGAAATGGTGCAAACAGGCACATATCATGATTTGATGACGAATTCATCGTCATTTCGTCGATTACTTGAGAATATTCATCAACGAGATCAAATTCCTGAAGAAGATTTAGGTGTTAGACCACATAGACGTTTGACACGATGTATAACCATGTCGGATACGGATCTTGAAGAAACTTCATTAATGGGCTCGCAAATTTCTGAAATCAAACAGCAAGGTGGAATCAAATGGCATATCTATGCCGCATATTTACGAGCTGGTGCCGGTATTTTCTTCGGTATCTTTGTATTAACAGTGATTTTCGGTTGTCAACAGATAGCAGCTATTTTCTATTCTTGGTGGTTAGCTCAATGGAGTGACAGTGAAAATCTTCGATATAAACCGTTGAATAATTGTACATCGGATAACAATGAAAATGTTATCTACATACATTCAATGAATGAAACGCAATGGGATAATTATCGATATAATCGATTTCATGTTTATTGTGGTATTGCTTCGGTTTTAACAATACTTTGTGTAATTCGTATTGTGACTATGAAAATTATTTGTTGGAATAGCGCACGTATACTTCATAATCGGTAGATTTGTTTATTTTTGTTGAAATGACTTGAGAAAAATTGCTTCATTAGAATGTTTCAACGACTCATTCGCGCGCCAATTGCATTTTTTTATCGAAATCCAACGGGTTAGTTAAATTTTATTCTAACAAATATTTCATCTATTTTCGTCAAGGTCGTATCCTGAATCGATTTACCAAAGATACATCAGTCATAGACGAATACATATCATGGAGTTTATTTGATTTTCTTGAAGTAAATCTATTCTGTTGAAAAATATACTATTTATACACAATATTTTAGAGTACGTTTCGTGTACTAGGTACACTTGGTATTGTAAGTTGGCTGAATCCATTAGCACTTATACCGGCAGCTATAGCTACAGGTGGCATGTTACTTGTTCGACATCGTTTTGCTCGATGTTCGAGAGATCTTAAACGACTTGAAAATACATCGAGAAGTCCAGTTTATTCGTATTTAACATCAACGATTCGAGGCATTCGAGTGATTCGATCGTATCGAGCTGAGAATATTTCGTTGAAACAATTTTTCCATCTTCTCGATGATAATACACGTGCGAACTATTTGTTTCTAACAGCAAATCGATGGGCAGCTATTCGACTCGATTGGATTACTGTTTTCTTTACTGTTTTCGTAACTGCACTAGCGTTATTTGTACGTATTATTGGTCGACAATTTTCAGCTGCAGATATTGCACTTACACTTTCCTGTAGTCTTTCTCTTACTGGTTTAATCGAATGGTCAGTTAGGTTAGTGAGATAGAACACTTCGTTTTTTTTTCTTCTCATAGTTAAATTTATCTATTTTTCGTTTTCTTCTAAAGACAATCGGTAGAACTCGAATCACAAATGACATCAGTCGAACGTGTGCTTGAATATTGTCAACTCGATCAAGAACCACCAGCACAGGTTCCATCGAAACAACAACAACAACCACCACCTTATTGGCCAACGAAAGGTGAAATTAACTATGACAATATCTCCATGTCTCATTCAGAAGATCTTCATGCACCACTTGCACTCAAAAATATCACAATTTCTATTCGACCTGCAGAAAAAATTGGTATCGTTGGACGAACTGGTGCAGGAAAAAGTTCATTCATTCAAACACTCTTTCGAATGGGCACTCTCACCAATGGATATATCAAAATCGATGGTATCGATATAGCAACTGTCGGACTCGATGATGTTCGTCGTCGAATCTCTATTATTCCACAAGATCCAGTTCTTTTCACCGGTACAATGAGAAGTAATCTTGATCAATTCGGAGATTATTCGGATGCTGAAATTTGGCATGCACTTGAACAAGTTTGTAACTTACTGTATAAAGATGATTTCATGTAAAGAAATAATTATAGGTACAATTGAAAAAATTGGTTAGTAGTGTACTACCAAATGGTCTTCAATCGTTAGTGAGCGAAAGTGGATCGAATTTGAGTGTTGGTCAAAAACAATTAGTATGTTTGGCAAGAGCTATTCTCAAGAAGAGTAAGATTCTGGTGATCGATGAAGCAACTGCAAATGTTGATAATGAAACGGACGAATTAATTCAAAAAGCAATTCGTGATCAGTTTCGTGAATGTACGGTGTTAACAGTCGCTCATCGACTTCGAACAGTGATTGATAGTGATCGAATCATGGTATGCTGCTATTCTTTTTTTTGTATTAGATATGAAATATTCAGTATTATTTTAGATTCTTGACTGTGGCCGTTTAGCAGAATTCGATACTCCTAGAGCATTATTGATGAATAAAAACTCACAATTTAGTCTTTTAGTCGAACAAACTGGTATTGCAGAATCTGAGCATCTTCGTTTATTAGCAATGACTGAAAAATCTATATGAATATGAAAGAACGATGTTTTTTTTGTTTTGTTTTTTTTAAATAAAGAAATGGAAAAAAAATGAATTCATATTGCAGCGCTCTTTATCTATTGGCTAATTTAATTCTCTAGTCAATTTTGAGGGATCAAAAAAACTGAAATGACGATAAATAATTATTCTATTTCATTTCTACATTTGAGCTACTTTGATATCAGACAAGACTTTCGTATTTTTCAGATCGTTCAATCGAAATAATGATTATTCCAATTCGTTGCTTCACTTGTGGCAAAGTCATCGGTAATAAATGGGAAGCATACATTGAATTATTACGATGTGAATATACTGAAGGTGATGCACTTGATGTGCTCAGTCTAAAACGTTATTGCTGTCGTCGAATGTTACTTTCTCATGTTGATTTAATTGAAAAATTATTAAATTACACTCCATTAGAGAAATAAAAAAAGAAAGAAAGAACAAATATATCAACAAATCTTTTTCTTGATTATTATTATGTTGTTGTTGTTGTTATTATTGTTGGTTGACTTTTCTTGATTCAATAAAAACAAAATAAGAAAAGATTTTTGTGAATAAATAAATAAATTCATCCATCAGATTTTCTATCGATTGAAATGCTATTCTTTGAAGATAATTATTCATGTCATATTCCACGTGACATTTTCATCGTTCTGTGGGTATTTTTCTTTGCTTTTTGTTTGTTATTACTGTGCGTATAAAAAACAAACTCGTTTATTTTTATTTCAGATGGAATTTTATTGAAAATGAATGATTTATCAAATAAAGTTCTGTCCGTATTTCTTGACAAACAAGTTCAATCATTAAAAGACACAGAAATCAGTCATGCAATTCATTCTCAAGGTATCAAATGTTTTCCCGACGATGTTCGTCGTATTGCTCAACAATTAAGTCCAAGTTTATTTCGTTTGTCACTCAACCGTGACAATTCAATGATAATTATTCTTGAACCAAAAGTAAAATAAATCTTTCGTTTTCTATCAACTATTGAACTTGCTTTTAGATTGAGATCTGCAATGCATTCTTGTCTGGTAACTGCCATTTGAAAATCAAACCTTGTGATAAATTCCATATTTGTCGTAATTTTGGACATTGCAAAAAGCCGAATTGTCGATTTCCACATGATCTTTATCATGGTCAAAATCAACTGATTCTTCAAGAAAATCAATGTTTAAATCTTGATAGTCAATTGCTTATTCAATTACTTCGTTTAAATAACAATCCAAGACGTCAAACAGAATCTATACCGAGAAAAGTTGAAACAGTTCGAGATGATGTCGACAAACAGATTGATGTTAGTTATCCATCGAAACAACTTGCTAAACATGTTGACATGGAAATTATTGAGTTAATGTTAAATACAAAAGACATTGAAATCGAAAAGAAATTTGGCGAAGGTGAAAGTGAAGTCTTTCGTCGAGAAACAATTCAATTAGGACGAATCGAAGGTAAATATTTAATTTTAAACGACCGAAAAGAAATCCTACGACGATATTTTTCTCTTATAGACGTAGATAAAATACTTCAAGAGCCAATTATTCATTGTGAAAATGTAAATATTAAATTTAAACGTACGAAACAATTCATTGATCAATCAGGTTTTCAACTACGAGTTGCTGTTTCCGATCCATCGGATATTTTAACCGAAGAACGAATTAGTTTATACGTCAAGTTGCTGATCGGAAATACTAATCCGTTTAGTCTTTGTGATTTCTCAACAGCCAACGAACAAATCTATTTCGTTCAATGTCAACAAGACATTGGTAAAAACAAACTTTTGTTTTTAATACTGAAAAAGAAAAGTAAATTTAAAATCTTTAGATTTCGATAAAGTCAAACAACAATATAAAACTCGGCCAACATTACAAAATCATGAAATAACAATCAATCAAATCTATGAATGTGATCAAGTCACAATCGCTTTTCAAGATCAAAACAAATCAATGAATTTCGATCATATCGAACGAATAATTCCGTTAGCTCAAGAGAAAATTTTCACATTCGACATTGTTGAACCTCATGCAATCGATGTCGAATTTATTACTGTTCAAGGTTTTTTTTCTTTTGCTTTCGTATTGATTTCGAATAAAAATCGTCTCGTATTTTAGCTTGTAAACAATGGTTGTCGATAAGTAACCGAATGAAAACAAAATATGGACTAACAGTTACATCAATGTTGGCGATTGTCGAAGAAAATGAAGTTTCAAATTCATTTACATCGATATCATCGAAACGAACGAAGATCACACTTCGACCTGATTGGGCAATGGTCGCTGCTCATCCAGTGTTCGAAAAAGAATATCGAGATTATATGCGTAAGACTTCTTTTTCGAATGATTTACGATACAATTTTCTCTCTCTCAGGTGAACAACTCGGTGGAGAACTTGAAATTCACGGAGCCGAAGTCATTTTTATCGGCGATGTTTCACGTTTACCGCGTTGTCCGAATAATGAATCGATTGTTGTGAATAAAACGAATAATTACATGCAAAAACTACACTATAGATCATTTCGAGATTTGAAACCATTTCACGTTCGAATTCTTCGAGCAAACGCGAATCTCATTGCATTTAGTCAACGAAATGGAAATGATTATGCAGTTGCAGCTCGACCTCAGGATTTGATTGACTTAAGACAAAAGCTTTTTCCTAAATCTAAACCACTCGAAAAGAGACACTCGTCAATGGATATGTGAGTTTCGAATTTATGGTCAAATTTGTTTTTATTTCAGTTAATACATTTAGATCACCATTAATGTCGCAGACACCGAATTCTCCTCAAAAACCTCGACGTACAACAACAAAACCTGAGTTATTTTCTACGAATTATCCGATCACAGTGCCTGAACATCTTAGAATGTTTACAATTGATTCGTTTGAAGAACGTCTACAAAAATATCTTCAAGACAAATTTTCTGTTAAAATCACTATCGAACGAAATTCGACGCTGTCTCAGAAGACTAAAAATGACAAATCTCGATTTTTGATTAAAGTCGAAGGAGAAGAAACCGATGCTAATAATGCCATAGACGAACTTATGAATCTGTTTGCAGATATAAAAACAAACGAATATAATGATAAAACAAGTAAAACTAAATGATTTCACTTTGTCTATCGAAAAAGTTTTTATCTAGATGGAAATTGGGTTAAATTAGACGAAGCTATCGATATACTTCGGCATCATGTTTCTCTTCAGAAATTACTTTGTTCAATACAAAGAACTTCACCGACGAGTTTATGCATAAATTATTTCGAGAAAAGTATTCCAGAATTTAGCGTCGATGGCGAACGAATAGACGAATTGATTAACAAACAATTTAGTTCGGCGAGTAGTAGTTTACCGCAACAAACGTTAACAAATAAATTTCAAATGGAATGGACGAATTTAGAAGAGAAAATTCGAAGTCGTGATGATTATCGAAAAGATATTTGTCTAGCTAAAGAGTCTCAATCGATTTATCTATTTGGTTTGACGAAATTGGTTAAAGAATATCGACAATTATTCGAAGAAATTAAAACGAAAGTTTGTCCACAAGCATGTCAAATAAATCTCTCAAAAAAACAAGTCATTATTCGAAAAACAATTTTCCTATTGATCGAATTTTGTTGTTTTTTTTTTCTATAGACAAATTATTTACTACAAGTAGCACAAGCTGAAGTTAATAAACTTGCACAACAGTATAGAAATGATGGTTGTGATATAAGTGTATCACGTCTTGTTCAAAATGGAGATTTTCTCGCACCGATTCATCTTCATTCAGCTATTAAAGATAGTCTTCAAGCCTTAGTCGATCTCGATGAAATAACATTCCAAATTGAAAATAACGCGTTTGCTCTATGGATTAAAGAGCAACCGAATGGGATACCAACGATTGTCAGATCGAAATGTAACTTTGAAATTCAAGAACGAACCAACCAAACAGAGGTTGTAGTACCAAGTTCACGAACAGTTAGTTTAGAAGAACGAGCTGCACCACCTCCTTCACCTACACAACCACAACCACAATCACAACCTTTTACAGTTATTCATGTGAATAATTCAACAATTAAAATCGTTCTTGGGGATTTAACTACACAAAAAGTAGAATTGACTTCTCTTTTGTCATCGAACAACGAATGTTCTGCTTTGTAGGTTGATGTAATTGTTGTTTGTCATACATCGGAAATTTTACGAAATGCGATTATTAAAGCAGCTGGTGGTCAAGTTCGAGTAGAATTTGAGGCACATGCAGTAGCCCATCAGCAAGCATTTGCAACATCAAATGGTATATTACCGTGTAAAAAGATTTTATTTCTTCCATGGAGAGTTGATCAATCAAATTTAGCACAATTACAGCCATCTCTCGAAAGATTTGTATCCAGCGCAGTTGAATATATTACAGCAAATGGTCATCAAACTCTTGGTTAGTAACATATCCATCGTTCTTTTGAATCAATCGTTATCTTTTTTAGCTTTTCCAAGTGTTGGTTGTGGAAAATTAGGTTTTGATCCAGCACTCATTGCTCAACATATGATATCAGCAGCTATAAAACATTTGAAAACATCGAAAGTTCAACTCGAATTATCCTTTGTACTTATACCTAGTCAACAGAATGTTTACGATGAATTTTTCAAGTATCTAAATAAACTTTCTCAGCCATCTACTGCATCGCCAACTCGAACTACAAACCGAAATTTAAAAATGCCTTTCACTGAAACAAGTAAAATTCTTTCAACAAAAAACAAAATGAAGAATTCTTTCACTTTCGTTCTCTAGCTGTTCAAATAACATTAATCAGTACGAATAAAAATCATCTAAACAAATGTAAAGCAGCCATTAGTGATCATGCCACTTCGTTGGTATCTACTGCTGATATAAAAAAGGCAGATATGCTCGATTGGCCACAGAAGACAATCAATGACTACTATAATTTCTGTTTAAAACAATATGTTAAACCAACATGGAATCGTGATACAAGTACACTTGATTTAATTGGACCAAAAAATGCCGTTCAAAACGCTGAAAGACGTTATTATCAATTATCAGCTGAGATTCATAAAGAAGCTCGAATACATGCTGTTGCACGTAATGTTATTTGGTCAGTGGAAACGACAATGGATTCGAATACATGGGAACAATATTCATACAAATTAAATGGACTTATCGAAGATGCTAAGCTGAAACAACATCCTCATGTAAAAAATTTATTCGAGAAAATAGTTGTTGTTTGTTTTTAATTTATGTTTTTTTTATTTTAAGATTGATTTTATCGATGATAAACAAGAACGATGTCGAATTGATTTTAATTCAATGCGAGAATTGCATGGCTCAGACGAACGGCGTGTACGACGAGTAGAAGCCGACTCATCACTACCTGACGTAAATTTTAGGAAAAAGGGAAAGATTTTTAACAAAAGTGTTTTATATTTTATAGAAATGGGATCATTCGAATCCAAGTCGTACTCAAATTACTCTACACCCTTCATCACAAGAATATCGAGAAGTACTGCAGCAATTCGATGCAACTATGAAAAGTCATTATCAGCAAATTGTTAAAATCGAACGTATACAAAACATTCGATGGTATAGACAAGTAAGATGATTAAATATTGATTAAGAATAGAGTTTAATAAATGAAATTCGATCTAGTATGCTGCTCAGCGTGATGATCATCAACGAAAATATGGCAAAATCGATGAACGATCGCTATTTCATGGTTGCCTGCATGACTCAGCCAATAAAATTATTCAAGAATGTTTCAATCGATCATTTGCTGGTGTCAATGGTAATCAAGAAAACTTCTTTTTTAAAAGAAAACAATGCAGTCGATTGTTCTTTCTATTAGGTGTTGCCTATGGTTGTGGTGTTTATTTTCATGCACATGCAAGCTACAGTCATTCCTATGCACGAGCAAGTCCACAAACACAAGAACGAACGATGTTTTTAGCTAAAGTTTTAGTTGGTCAAACTTGCGCAGGAAATCAATCAATGAAAACACCACCTCAAGGCTATGATACGACAAATGATGGTAAACATATCTATGTCGTGTATCATGATGCCGGTGCCTATGCCGACTATTTAATCACGTATAAATAAATAAAAAAAAACGTGAGAATTCTTTTCTTTTTAAATCGATGTTTTGTTATATTATTTTGTGATATTAATTCAGAAAATATTCTTTTTTTCTTTTTCTTTCAATAAATGATTTTATTCTTTGTAACTCGGTGGTGGTTCATTGAATTGATGATTGTTGTGTAGAAGTAATGGTAATTCATTGAGATTATGAATTTGAACGAGAATTGTCGTTAGAGAATTATCTTGTTCGATGAGATCATAGGTTCGATAACGTAAGAATTTTTGTTTGAGATAATATTGAATTAATCGGATTAACAGGTAGAGAAGAAAACTCACGCAGATAATATAACAACCGATGAAAAAATAATAGAAAAAAAGACAACTACGAAATGTATTGATCGAAATCATTTTGTTAATTTGATTAATTTCTCTTTGTTTTTCCGGAAAAATTAATTGGCGCATATTTTCGTCAGTCACTAAAATTAATTTACATAAAAGTAAACAGGTCAGTAATCTGATCGACTTTGTACTATGTATGTTAATCATACAATGAATATCTTATATCATAAAGAATTTAATGTCAAATTATACAATGACAAAACTAACACTTTCGTATACATATACGGATAAGTTCATTGCAAATCGATTCGATAAAACAACATGAAGAAGGAGAAACGTATGTTAATTTGTTTTTTTTATTCTTTGATTTTGCTTTTTCTTTCTTCTTCTTCTTCTTTTCTTTCGACTTTTTTTTTCGTCGTGCTTTACCTTCCTTATTCGTTTGCATATTATCACTAACGTCACTCAAAGAAAAAAATTGTGTTGTTTTTGTCATATTTATTATTATAGATATTTAAAAGAAAAGGAGAAAACACGATACGCATATGTCTCGATCGAATATAAGTCCACTGATTAAAGCTCAGGTTTAATATAAAAAAAAATACAATACGTATTAATGTCAAGTTATTTTCTTTTTCTCTATTCATAAAAAAAAAACTTTTCAGGTAGAAAAATTAATGTTCGCAAATCGTGGAAATCCATTAATCTATTCATCAGCACCTGTAATTACAACTAAAAGGTCAATACAAACGAACGTAAGCGTTGTTTTTTCTTTTCTTCTCTACATTTTTTTATCCATTTACAATCATATTGCTCGTTTTTTTTTCTTCTCTTTTTTTCGTTGATATAGTTAACATCAACAAAAACTTCGATCACAACTGATCAAATGTCTTCAGTAGTCGGTGTAAGAATAGATTAACCTTGAACGAAAAGAGATGCTATTATATTTTTGTGATGATCGTAGGATTTATTAAATCAAACATATGAAAATGAAACTGCGTCATTACCAATACTTGAATCTACCTGTCATCGATTAGAACATTCAGCAGCACGAGATCGTATTGCTGTCAAAAATAAACGCCGACAAGCAATTAAAGAAAAAGTATACTTTTGTATTCTTAGTAAAAATACGAATCGAAAAAGATTTTCTCTTTCTTTCAGTTAGTTGAAGTTGAAGTTAAAGAAACGGAAACTAATCCGATTAGTGAAGAAGACGAAGAAGATGATGATGATAATACCAAGGCACATGTTGACAAACAACAACCATTTATTGATTTAAAAGATTTGGATTTTGCTCGATCACGACTTCGACCATGCGAACCTTCATCAATACAACGAACAACTAGTTTTAAACATTCGAACGACGATTCTCAAACGCATATCTACGATAATTTTAATTTCTATAAACCTCAACAAAATGTACGATTACGACCTGTATCTATGTATATACCAACACTCTCATCCTCAGATGATGATAATGAAACAGTTGAAAATAAATTCAAACAATTAGAAAAAACTCTATCGAAAGAAAAACATGACATTCCATCGATGGTAATTGAAGAATCAATAGAAACTCCAGCGACTGCCGAACAAACATCAGTTGTTAAAAATAATCATAAAATCGAAACACCCAATCGACGCCGAACTGTAGGCGGTGTTAATCTAATGGGCAACAAAAAAATTGCGTCTGAAGAAGAAGAAGAACAACAACAACAACCAAAACCATCATGGATCGAAATTGCTAAACAAAAACAAACTAAATTGTAATGATGTTTTTCTTTCGTCTTGTTCTCGTTTCGAATTTATTTTATTTTCTTTTTCTCTAGTCAATCGAAACTAATTGCTGAAAATTCCGAGGCAGTCGTTATTACACAAAATGAAATCATTAATTCATCGACTGAAGGCATACGAACGAACAGAATGTCAATGTATCAGCAACATAACTCACCAACACGTGTCATCGAACGTGTATGTGTACTTAAAATATTCCGAATAATTATATATTTTTTCTTCTACGTAGGACTCAATTCGAGCATTAAAAGCAGCAAATCCAAATCGTATTAATAATCTCATTCAACTATTCGATCGAGTCTAAAGCTAATTGATTATGTAAAAATAAAACACCCTCAAGAGATTTATTATATTTGAAATAAAGTTTTTGCTTGTCTACGACATCTTTCGAAAAAAATCATCATAGGCCAGACGAGATAGATCGATATTTTTTGGATTGTGATAATATAATGTTTTGTGTTTAATAAAAATAAAACACCGAAGTCAAACGAAACGAGCTGTTATTTTAGATAGAATGGATTTAAGTGGAGGTGCAGGTATTGGTGATCCTCAATTAGCATCATTTATCGAACAAGAAAATCAAAAACAACGTTTTCAAGCCGTTGTACATTCATTGACTGACCAATGTTGGGATCTTTGTTCACCAAGTATTTCATCGAGACTCGATGGCAAAAGTGAAACATGTATCGCCAATTGTGTCGAACGATTTATTGATTCAAGTAATTTTATTATCAATAAACTCGGTCAGGAAGGTGCAGCGGCTGTCGCCTCGATGAAATCCAATGACTTTAGTACGTCAACCGATTTCTCATTAGGTTCACCTGATATTGGACTTAAAACACCGGAATTCACATCGGAATTTCATTCAACACCGTCGTCGAGTCAACAAGATAAAAAGAGTAGTTGGAAATTTTGGTAGAAGATTTTCATTTCTTTTTCTTCTTTTTGTTGTTTTTTTTTGAATGATTAGAAAATAAACATCCTCTTTCTATTAGATTATCTTCTAGATTAACGAAAAAAAACTAAAAATGGTTGAATCAGTTATTGGCATTCGTGGAAAAGACTTCATTTTATTAGCTCAAGATGCTAATACAACAAAATACGGCATTTTAAATATGAAATTCGATACAAATCGTTTGTTCAAATTAAGCGAACATTGTGCTATGCTTGCTGGTAATTCAAACAAAATCGAATCTCTTTTTAAATCATTTTTTTTGTTTATAGCCGGTGAACCAGGTGATGTCGTACAATTTGCTGAATATGTTGGCAAAAATATTCAATTATATAAAATGATCAACGGCATTGAATTATCGCCGTATGCTTGTGCGAATTTTACTCGTAATGAAATGGCCAAATCACTTCGTTCGCGTAATTCCTTCTTAGCCAATCTGATTGTCGGCGGGTTTTCAACAAATGAACGTGATCAAGAACGTGCTCAACTCTATTCGATCGATTACTTGGGTGCCATGGTTTCGGCTAATGTTGTTGCACATGGTTTTTGTCAATTCTTTGCTTTGGGTATTGGCGATCGTTTATGGAAAGAAAATCTAACTGTCGAAGAAGGTCTTGTTATGCTACAAACAATGGTCAATGAACTTGGCAAACGTATGGCTGCATATCCACACTGTGTTTTCGTACGACTTATCGATGCCAAAGGCATTCATGTACTCGATAATATGTATCCAGAAAAAGTTCAAGTAGCTAAACCAATCGAAGCAGAATTACAAACAAGTGCCGATATGATGGATATTCATGCTTAGTTCAATTTCAGCGTTTCTCTCTTCTTTTTTTCATTTTGAAGAATAATCATTATCTCTACAAAAAAAAACAAACAACTTCTTCTGCTTCTTTTTTTAAACCAGAGTTCATTTGTCTTATGTTTCATTTTTCTTTTCTTTTTTTCTTGTTATTATTGACACTAATGCGATTAAATATCTGATCACATTCACTTGGCATAAGATGACAAGAAAGGTGAATGAATATTGTCTTTTTATTTATCATATCTCACACGAGAAGGTTTGTCTTTCGAATAGATAGTTTCGTATTTCTTGATTTATAGATGATAATGGATATATCATCTGTTGATTCTCAATTGTTTGACTGGTGGTTATCCGAAGAAGCATCGATAGAACGTAATGATAAGAATGATGATCAACTTTGTCATAATAGACGTATTCAAATGATTCTATTTGATACATGGATGCATATCGCACAGTTTGGATTTCTGTTTTACTTTTTTTTTAAAGTTTGAATGACCGTTGTTCATTTAGACTTCCAATGCAAGTAGTCAATCGATTAACTGATCGAACTATTGAATCCTATTGGACGACGAGACCATTTGAGAAAAATTTCAGTCGAAAACTCGATGATAAACCTTCTAGTAAATGATACTAATCGATGTTTTTTTTTATTTCAAACGATTATTTTTCAGTTACTTTTTCGAATTGTCTCATTTGGTCACAAATCAATGATGCACATGCTCGAAAACAAATAGTAAATGATTTCTATTGAATATATTTCATATATAATATTATAGTTTAGAAAAGTAATAAAATTCGGTCGATATTCAAAGATCAGAACGAAGGTCGAAATCCTCTCGTTGGTCAAATCAATCTACTTTCGACAAAAACAATGAAAATTCCTGTTCAATTATCATCACCTGCACCATCAGTCATAGAAACACCGATGCAAACTTTAAACAAAGTACATATGAATTCAGACAAGAAAATCAAATTTACATTATCTTTGTTTTTCTATCTCAGAAACGTCCAGCACCAGCCTCTTTTTCTGACGATGCCATGGATGTAACCACAACTCATCAATATCGACCACCATTTGGCAAACAACAAGTACAACAATCACAATCAGCGCCAGCAGCTTCTGATCCATTATCGTTTCGTACAGCTCGTGATCAATTAGAAATCGATGAAGCACGCACTAAACCCATGGGTGGTGGTGGTGCTGGTGGTGGTGTAGTGAAAAAATCTCTTGGTATGCATTCAGCAGCAAAGTAAGAATCGATTGAGAAAGTCGAAGATTATGAGAACAGTTCATTAAAACAGACGGTCAATATACAATCGTTATGTTGATCCAACTGGCGGACGTCAAGCACAAAATGATTCCAATCGACAATTACCTCCTCCACCAACACCAACACCGACACCTGCTCCTTCAGCACCAGTTCTACAAGGCAATCAATCGAATAATGTTGACACAACAAATACTAAATTAGAGGGCGAAGGTGGAGCTAAACATATCGATCAAAAATTAATCGAAATGATTACTAGTGAAGTAGGAAATTGTTGTTGTTGAATTAACTAGAAAATCAAATCATGTTCTACGTAGATTATGGAACTTAATCTAACGACAACTTGGAATGATATTGCCGGTTTAACAGACGCAAAACGTTCGATTACTGAAATTGTTGTTTGGCCAATGCAACGTCCTGATATATTTACTGGTTTACGACGGCCACCCAAAGGTTTACTTCTCTTTGGTCCACCCGGTATTCCTCTCGTTGTTTGTCTCTCATTGTTTTACATAATTTTATTCAGGCACAGGAAAGACTCTCATCGGCAAATGTATTGCCAGTCAATCGAAAGCGACATTCTTTTGTGTCTCATCATCATCATTGACATCGAAATGGCATGGTGAAAGTGAAAAATTAGTCCGAGCTTTATTTGCTGTGGCTCGTTCACGTCAACCAGCTGTTATATTTATCGATGAAGTTGATTCACTTCTTCAAGAACGATCAGAAAATGAAGATGAAAGTACACGACGAATTAAAACAGAATTTCTTGTTCAAATTGTAAATAAATTTTTGCAAAGACAAATAAAAAATTAATCAATTTTTTGAAAATTTCTAAAAAAGGATGGTGCAAGTACACAAGGCGAAGAACGCCTTTTACTTATCGGTGCAACAAATCGGTTCGTTAATTTTCCCTTTTGTTTTTGTTTCATTAAAATCAATCTGCGTAATTTCTTAGTCCACAAGAACTCGATTCAGCTGCTCGTCGACGTTTTGTCAAACGTATTTATATTCCATTGCCTGATCTACCAGCACGAAAAGCCATCATATCCAATCTCTTAACAGATCAAAAACATACACTAACTGAACAAGATATGGAACATATATGTACGTTAACAGATGGTTTTAGTGGTGCTGATATGCATAGTCTTTGTCATGATGCTGCTCTTGGACCTATACGAGATATACATGATATTGAATTATTATCGAGTGAAGAAGTACGAGGAATATCAGTTGAAGATTTTGTTAAATCTCTTAAAGCTATTCGACCAAGTGTCTCGGAAAGTGATCTTAAACAATACGAAGGTAGACAAATCGATTCATTGAATTGATATTATTTGAACATTTTGTTTTTTTCATGAATTTAGATTGGAATAAAACATATGGATCAATTTAAATTCGTTATTTATTTATCTTATTTTTGCTCTGTATATCTTTTATTAATGATTAATTTTTTTGTCAGATAACAAAACGATCACATAGAAATCAAATATATGTCTAATGATAAAATGAATCGTTTGTTTTTTTGACCAGGATCATATCGCCTAAACACATGGAGGACAAGCTAGATAAGGTTTATCAATAAGATCAGGTTTTTTCGCGCATAAACGACATAAACTTTCCATATAATCACAACCGATACCACCTTGTGCACATTTTGGATCATAGTATGCTCCGTAACCAGCTGCTTTATCACCGGGTGTAATCAATGTTGTGCAAGGTTTATCCTTTGGCATGGTACATGCATCGCCAGATGGTTCTGTTGTTGTTGTTGTTGTTGTGGTGGTGGTGGTGGTGGTATTCGGATGAATTGGAGGTAGAGTTGATGAACCATTATTCGTATTATCTCGTGTTGCTGTCCAAAACTAGGATAGAATCGTTCGTTTTTTTTGTTCATCGAGATAAAAAAAACAAAACTGAATTACTAAAGCCCAAGAACGTGAGAGACCATCATCGAGTGGTACAGTTAATAATTGTCCGAATGCATCACCACGATCGATTGTCGCATAACTCGTATACAATATTCCTTTCCATCCACCTGTAACACCATCGATAATTTTACTTAAAATCGTTGTCCATTCTTCTTGTACAAATTCCATTGATCGAACTTCTTCAGTAATCGATGTTGTTGGAATCATTCTATTCAAAAAAATAAAATAAACCAAATCAATATTTTTTCGAATTATTCACTGTATTCCATGGATATATTCAGGATTATTTCCGAACCATGTCGTATAATCTGCTTTATTATCAAAAAATATACCTGTAACTTTATTACCAATGAATTCTTTTGGCATAACTTGATTATTGCTACGCATGAGAAAATAGGTCTGAATCGAACGTTTAGCAACAGCTAACATCAGTCGACCGAGACTTTCAATTGTTGATGAATGAGTAGCTAAACCCCAAAGAGCAACACCATGATGATAATTGATTTCTTCGGATGTTGATTCTTGATCTTTGCCATCAGCTGATTCGAATAGACCCTTGAAGTAGACAAAGAGAAATGAAATCTAAGCAAAATCTCTGTTCAATACTTGACTCCAACTATGTCCACTAAACCAATCGAACATTCGAAATTGTGGAAAACTTGTATCTTGAATCGATGGATTATTTGCATCACGAATCAATCCTTCGATCCAATCTTTCATTGTCGGAATATAACTTGGATCGAGATGAGCTATTAAAGCGCCTGTTTGAATAAAATATCCCCAATGATAATGATGATCATTATAGTATGAATTGCCGAAATCGGCCAACTCTTGTGATGGTCTAATATGAGAAATAATTTCAATCGATCGATCAGAAAGTAAATGACTCGTTTACCCTAATCCAGCTGATGAAACGAGACCAAACCATGTTGTGTCATATTTTAATGCATTGGCATTTTGACCACGAAGAAGAACGCTAAACGCACTTTCAATTGTTTGTATACATTCATTTTTCAATGTTGTTAAATTATAATACTCAGTTAGTAAACATAGAAGAGCGTATTTATGAAAAGCTTTACCACTATAATAATAATCTGAGATATTTAAATTAACACCTGCTGCAATATCTGTTTGAATTTGTGCGATTATATAGTCATTATATTGTGAAGCTGGTGCTCGTGGAGGTAGAAAATTCATTGTCGATAGAGAATCTTCAATCAATGTCCAAGTATTGCCGAGATAGGCGATCATAGGACCTTTGGTTGAAGCTCGTGTTTCAATAGTTGTTGATGTTGTGCTAACATTCGAAAGAACGGCTCGATGATGAGCAAATGTATAATGAAGAAGAGTATTTGATAGATCGCCTTTTCGTTGCCAATTGAATGTATAAGTACCTTCTTGGCCGATAACATCAGCTTGTAATTGACAACCAATTGGATAGACGGATGCATGTGAATCAAGAATCGTATTTGCGTTTGAATTAGATTGTTTTTTTGCAAATCGAAGAGTGTTTGTTATTGGTTGTGTCGAAATTAATTGATTATTTTGAAATTGTAATGTAATATCTCCATTTAATGTATAGAGAATCCATGTTTGATTATTATTAAGAACGATTTCAAAACGTTGTCCAGTGACTTGTCCAGATGTTTGATTGTTAATTGATAGGATTGCATGTTCAGTTGTGATCTGTGCTGTTGCAGAATTGAATTCAAATGTAACATAGGCCATACCACGAACGATTGGCATCGTAATCGATGCCGGCGAATTCGTATCGAACATTTTTATTGTCAATGATAAACCGAGATTATCAACATTGATAACTTGAAAATTCTGTGAAGAAAATTCTTTAGCTGTCACTTGAAGATTTTTTAGAATGATATTAATAAAATATTTCACTCGTGTCTCATCTATCTGTGGTCCGAATATGAGTGATTCTGTGCATGATATTGAAACACCATAGGGTGCTGTTGCATTCATAAGAAGTATGTACGGATGAACAAGCATCGGATTATTTCCCTGGCCAAGTAATGCATTTGTATAGAATTTATTTGTATGCACAGGTTGTTTATTAGCAAGATTCAATCGTTGTGGTAAACGTGGATGAATTATATTCGGATAGAATGATGCATTCGGTGGTAGAATTGAAATTGGTACGAGTACGTCAGTGCTTTGAACTGATCGTATTGGTAATAAAAATGGTATGGAACAAAAAATAATTAGAACAAATAACATGATAATCAAGATAAATATCAATTTAGTTGATTTTTTTTATTTTGATTGATATTTATAGTAAAAGAAAAGGATTAAATCAAAAGTAAGATTACCATATTTGCTTATTTCATCTAAGTTAAAAGAAAAAGAAAATATTTATTCACTATTTCGTGTTACTATTCGAGTAGGTAGTCATGTACGATCATTTTTTCGATCGAATCTGTCTGTAGAATACGAATACAACATGCTTCGATAAATTTATAACGAATCAGATTGACATTTAGTGATAACCTACAGATTCATATCGATATAATATTTTTAGTGAACAGGAAAAAAGCACCAGATATTAATTTGTAAGGATTTAGCGTTCTTTCTTCGAGAAAAAACCTTTTTCAAACATATGAATATATAAATATATAAAATTACAACTGTCCTTTAATCTTCTGCACTTAACGTGCATATGCACTTTTCATTCGTAAAAATACTTTTATTTTCGTAGAGTTAGGATATAAACTAGGGGTTTCGACTACAACCTTGTCTCATTCCGTACGAAAGGAAGAGAGAAAGAGAAAAGAAAAAGAACTGACTGGAATGATGCATATATGTGTAGGAAATAAAATGAGGCACAATCGCGATGCGATAGAGCAGAAGAAAAATACGTTGAGTTTTTCTTTTCTTCCTGTTCGCCAATGTGGTTCTTATGTTTTCAAAAGATCATTTCTTCATTTAGTTGCTATATTTTATAACTTTCTTGCCTTGTAGATATGTCAAAAAATCCACATCCATATTTAAAATCCAACGAATTTCAACGAATTTTCCATAGGTTTCAATTTCTAGAAAACTCTAGTTCGATTTATCTATTTTTTTTTGTTTAACAGTTGGGTCGCAAGTTTGCTAAAAATTGGTCGTAAACGTCCACTGGAAATCGATGATGTTTTCGATATTCTTCCTGATGATGAGAGTACACCATGGACTGATCGTTTGGAAAAGTAAGATGATGATTCATCGATGATATAAGAAGAAGAAGAAAAAAAACCTCTTGTAATATTGATTAGAGCTTGGCAAGATGAAGTTACCGAATCATTAAAGAAGAAAAACTCGAAACCATCGTTACTCCATGCAACATCGAGAACGTACGGACGACGCTATTGCGTTATAGGAATGTTTCTGCTTTTTTATGTATGTGATACGATCATTGGCTCTTTTTTTCTGATTCTCTTGTAATTGACTATTTTGTAGACAATCTGTCGATTTATTCAACCGTTTATCTTAGCACGTTTTATTCGATATTTTGCTCCATGTTCAAATATTTCATTTAATCAAGCCATTGTTTTTGCATTATTAACTAGTATTTTTCCTTGGATAATGTTTCTTTGCCGTCACATGGCATTTTCACGTGCTTTTCTCGGTGGAATGAGATTGAGATGTACTTATAGTGGATTAATATTTCGAAAGGTTTGACGACGAATAAAGCAAATAAATCGATTGCATGTTGAATTATTTAGATTACGAGATTGTCGATTCGATCATTAGGAATTCATTCGAGTGGAAAAATTGTAAATATGTTAACAAATGATGTTCAAACAGTCGAACGTCTAGCCTTGGATGGGCATTTTATTTGGCTTGGTTTGTTAGAAACTATTGTTGTTCTTGCTATACTTTGGTCACGTGTTGGTGTAACAATATTACTGGCTTTAATTTATACATGTTTAGTTTTGGTAGTACAAATAATTTGTGGCAAATGTATTCAATTGATTTGGTAAACAGAAAGAGAGAGAAATGAAAAGAATTAATTTGTTTTATTCAGGAGTAATCGTGTTCGACAAACAGATCTACGTATTAAATTAATGAATGAAATTATTAAATCAATACATTTAGTCAAAATGTATGTATGGGAAAGACCATTTCAATTGAAAGTCGAACGTGTTCGACGGTAAAATGTTTTATTTCAAATCTTTCAAATTTTGTTTTTCTTTAATTTTAGACGAGAAACGTACTATGTTATTTGTCAATCAATAGTGAATACATTCAAAATAGTTAATGGACAAGCATTTCCATCGTTGTTTTTCTTGGTTATTTTCGGTTTACTATGGTATCGACGTGCGCCGTTTGATACTGATTTTTTTACGATAGCTTTTGTTTTAATTAATTATCTTCGACATACTTATTTGCATAATTTTTCAAATGCATGTGCGAATCTATCACAATATTGGGTTGCATCAGATCGAATTGAAGTAAATCATTGAGAAGAAGAAGAAGAAAAATGTTTTGTTTTGTTTTTCCAATAGAAATTTTTATTGTCTGAAGAATTTCAACGACCTGAAGCAATCGTGTTCGATTCGAATGATGTAGATGATCCAGAAATCAATGTTCAACAAATTTCATCGACTTGGGATGTGAGTTATTCAATTATATTTAAAAAAAAAAGAAAGAATAAAATAAATGAATTCAGACAAATTCATCATTTCAATTACGTGATGTGTCGTTTTCTGGACGAAAAGGAGAATTAATTATGATTATCGGTTCGATTGCATCTGGAAAAGTAAATTAATATGATATTGTGTGAATATACGTACATATTCAATGTATTTTTTTATCAAATAGAGTTCATTATTAATGACTCTATTAGGTGAAATGCAAATTACAAATGGAAAAATTTCGTTGAAAGATCATTCACATCTTTGCTATGTTCCACAAGGTAAATATTCGATGGAACTAATTATTTTCTTGAATTTCTTTCTTAGAACCATGGATATTTTCGGGAACGATTCGAGAAAATATCCTCTTTGGTCTCGAATATGATGCTCACAAATTCAATCGATGTGTCCATGCAACAGCATTGAATATCGTATGTTGAATACTGTTAATTTTAATCAAGTATTGGGCTCGTTTTTTTTTTCTTTCTTAGGATTTAGGAAATTTAGCATATGGCGATTCGACAATTGTCGGAGATAATGGTGTTATCCTATCTGGAGGACAAAAAGCACGATTATCATTAGCACGTGCACTCTATCGTGATAATGATATCTATCTACTCGATGATCCCTTGTCAGCTGTTGACGTCGAAGTTGCTCGACATATTGTCGAAAAGTATAACTTCGAATCTGATATTGTTTCTTTCAAAAAATTGTTTTTGATCAGATGTATTCTAGGAAAGTTACATTCGAAAGTGTGTATTCTCGTTACACATCAAATACAATTTCTTAAATATGCAACGAAAATCATCTTTCTTGATAAAGTATTTTCTTTTCTCTTGTTTTCAAATGATTTATATATTATTATTGTTGTTGTCAGGGTGTTCAAATTGCAACAGGAACTTACACAGAATTACTACGAACTTGTCCAGAATTTACACAATGGACAGAAACAACGACTCGTCGATTACGTTCAGGCTCAGGTTCTACGAATACATCATCGAGTCAATTGAATCTTAATGCAGTTCCTGAATATATGACTCAATTTTCTGTAAAGAAACGATTCGTTTTTAAAATTGAATAACAAAAAAACAGAATTCTTTTTCTTTCAGTTAGCACCAGCTGGTACTGGAAATGACGAAGAAGATAAATTACTACCTCCAATTACCGAAAAACCCGTACAAAAAGAAACAATCGAAAGCAAACGAACTGGTTCGATTGGTTTGAATGTTTTCACACGTTACATTCGAGCTGGTGGTTGTGGAATTATTGGCCTATCATTTCTTTTCACTCTTTTTGCTGCTACAAGTGCAACGATTTTACTTGCCAATTGGTGGCTAGGACGTTGGTCAAACTCTGAACGTGCACGATATACATCGGTGAATTCAACGAATAACTGTCCGACAAATCAACAATCAAAAATTCATACGATGACTGATGCTGAATGGTCATCGGAAAGAGATAAATACTTCTACGTTCTATTAGGATTGAGTTTATTGAGTGTTGTATTGTTATTTGTTCGTACGCTGATTTATTTCGTCTCATGTCATATAACAGCTCGTTCGCTACATAATCAAATGTTCAATGCACTTCTTCGAGCGCCTGTACTTTTCTTTGATACAAATCCAATTGGTAAAAACAAAGGATTAGCAAAAGGAGATTTTCTTTTTTTGTTTTTAGGTCGAGTTGTCAATCGATTTTCGAAAGATGTTTCGTCTATTGACGAACAATTGTCTGATGTGACATACAATTTTGTTGATGTAAAACCTGAACTATCTTCTCCATTTGAAATTGACTTTGTTTTGTTCAGGTATTTTTTAATATTGTATCAACAGTCATATTCATAGCTTACATGCAACCATTATCGTTGATATCATTGGCCTTGGTCGGATTTGTTATGGAACGGGTACGACGAGTTTATACACCAGCCGTTCGAGATATCAAACGATTGGAAAGTTTAAGTAAATCATTTTCGAATGAGTAGATCGAAAAGATGATTGAACTATTTATTTTTTTTGCAAGAACGATCACCGATTTACTCACATTTATCATCATCAATTCAAGGTGTACCTATGATTCGTTCGTATGAAACACAGGATACATGCATTCGAGAATTTGCTCGATGTCTCGATGAACACAGCCGAGTTTACAGTGTTATGTTAGGAATGAACCGTTGGTCAGCAATGAGAATTGAATGTGTTGTTGCAGCATTCGTTGGTTTACTTACATTTACGATTTTAATCATGCATCGAAGTAAATCCGTGAATTTAGAACAAAAAACCGGCGTTCTATTTAAACAAAATCTTTTTTCAGATATTCCAATATCAGATTTGAGTTTAATCTTAGCTTACTCGTTTACATTAGTCGGTTCAGTTCAATGGATTGTTCGATTGACAGTTGATGTCATGATGCAGGTTGGATGAGTAGAATTCTTTTATTTTTCGACTGTTTTTTTTTGTAAAATTCAATGTGCAGATGACAAGTGCAGAACGTGTTATCGAATATATCGATTTACCACCCGAAGAAATCGGACTCAAAAAGAATAATCTTTCGATACCAACTCGATGGCCAATAGGAGCAATTATTTTCGATAATCTTTCATTTCGTTATTCATCGACATCGCCATGGGTTTTGAAAAATATTAGTATAACTATTCAGCCAACTGAAAAAGTACGTTTTGTTTTTGCTTTTCGAATGAATCTATTCGGTAATAATCGATTTCAGATTGGTATTGTCGGTCGAACCGGTGCTGGAAAAAGTTCAATTATTCAATCATTATTTCGTATGGCTGAATTAGATGGTCGAATACTCATCGATGGTATCGATACTCAATTGATTTCTCTACATGATCTCCGTCGACATATATCAATCATACCTCAAGTAGATAAATCTTTAGAATACAAAGAAAATTATTTGTTTGTTTTTTTCTTCAACTAGGATCCTGTTTTATTTAACGATACTCTTCGAATTAATCTCGATCCATTCGGTGAATATTCTGATATTGAAATTTGGAGTGCACTCGAAGAAGTATCGAAGGAGAAAAAGGCGTAACTTGTTTTTCCGAATGTTTGAATTTAGGTACAATTAAAATCTGATATGATCGAAGGTTTACAACAACAAGTAACCGAAGGTGGTTCGAATTTCAGTGTTGGCCAACGACAATTGATTTGTCTTGCACGAGCATTACTTCGAAAGAATCGAATTCTCGTTATTGATGAAGCAACAGCCAACGTCGATCATAAGTAAATCGATATTTATTTCGAATTTCATTTATTTGATTAATGTAATTAGAACTGATCAACTTATTCAATCAGCTATTCGACGAAAATTTGTTAGTTGTACGGTCTTAACTATTGCTCATCGGTAAATTTTGTTTGTTTTTTTTTGACAAGAATATAATCGTAAATTAATCGACGATTGCTTTTAGATTACGAACAATTATCGATAGTGACAAAATTTTATTTCTATCCAACGGTGAAGTCATGGAATTTGCCAGTCCTTATGAATTATTAATTGATGAACAATCACAATTTGCTCAACTTGTTTCTCAAACAGGTGATCGTGAAACTGCACATCTAATTCAACAAGCTAAAATGGCTTCAAAGTCTCATTGAAACAATAATAATCGAACGACATTTCCATAATTAGTTTTTGTTGTCTCGTTCCATTTAATAAACCAGAAAAAAATCCTTTTTATTGTTATTAAAAAAGAAACGAGCGAGATAATAAAGAAAAAAAATAAAGAGAAAGGGAGTTAAAATTGTGCTGTTGAAACTTAAAAGATCAAAGGTCAGTCATATATGCGATCAGCAATGTCTACCAACACATCCAATTAGATTTATTGTACGTTAAACAATCTAAAAGATAAATTTCGATCTACTTTGAAATAGTTCAACTAAAAATAGAAAAATTCGTACTTCGCTTTGGTCGATCAGTATCAATGCTATCGTTTTGTTGTTCCTAGAGAAGAGAAGAAGGAAATCTCGTGATTGAAATACTAATATTTATTGACATACAGCTGAATCCAAAGGTAAGTTGTTATTTTTCACCAATATACGTCGAAGAAAAGTTTCAGGAATTAAAACAGGTTTGCATTCGTGAACTTGAATATGCATGAGAATTAAGCAAACGATGGAGAATAGCACGAGTAAACGAGTCATGGTCTTTTTCAGTTAAACAATAAAATAATGAGAAAATATAAGATTTTGTGGCATTTAAATATATGATCATTAAAAAATGTCCGTAGGATTCGGTTGACTAAGAAAATAATTAACTTAAAAATACTAAATTTGACAACACTTTTTCTTATTGAACAATAGAGTCGAGTGAGCGTAGTGTTATCTAATGACGTCTTTCATACACTTCTCTCTCTACGAGTGAATAATTCTTGGAACTTTTTTTCTACTCGTAAATATATTCGAGGAAAAACTTCAATTATGAAGACGTTCATTTATTTATAATGAATAATTACAAAGACAAAAATTTATTTCGTTCGTGTATAATAACTGTAGTTGATAGCTGCATGTTTTTTCAATTGATCGGTTATACGATCGATATCAGTATCTTCTGGCAGAATAATCGAGGATGTTGTTTCGGTTTTAGCTGACGATGGTAGTTTAGGCACGTATTGACTCACGTATTTATCGTCGAATTTTACCCACGATTGAGGCATTTCGTCGGTACTAAAAGAAAAATGTACAATAAAAAAACTAAAAGCAATTCTTCTACCGTGAACGATAGGATTTAAATGGTGCAGGTGCTGATATATGATTTAGATTTGATGAATAGGTTGTTGTGCCCATAGGCGGATAGAGAGCTCGACGAAGAGTATTGATATCGACGCAAACACCATTCGGCTGTAGACGTTGAAGTTTGTCGAACATTTTCTGACATTCTTTTTCTTCATGCGGTAGTAGAGTAACATCATTTTGACGATATTCAATATGATTCATTGGTAGTGGTGTGCTCTCGATCTGATCAGCACTCGGCTTCTTTTCAAGTGTTCGAACTCGTTGAGATTTACACGACGAGATTGGATTTGATGGTTTAGTTTTCTTAATTTGTGTTGTCATGGTCACTGGCGCAGATTGGATACGTGTTGAAGAGTTTTTTATTATCGGCCTTGGTTTCTAGGTTAGCAAAAATAGAATCGCCGTTTTCTTCTCTCTCTCTCTCTCTCTCTCTCTCTTTCTCTCTGTTTTTTTGTCCGTCTTCTATTGTCACAATAATAATTTTGATGAGCTTAGTCAAGCACTCGAAGTGAAAGGAAGAAAAGAAATAACTGACTAGTTGTTCTTTTTGACATTTTTGTTCTCGGTTAAGGAAAGTGAATAAAGAATGATTTAATCGTTTTAAAAGACTGCAAGTCATTTGCTTAATAGTTTAAAAAAGTTGACGTCATACTTTAGGCAATGTTGTTGTTGTTGTTGTTGTTGTTGTTGATCTTGGTAATGATTTTTTAGTTCTCAAAGGTACAGTTGCACTTGAAATGCGTCGAACTGGAATTTTCTCATGCAATTCTTTTGTTGTTGAAATCTGTTGAACTTGTTGATTATCATCGAATGTGAGAGTTTTTGTTGTTATCTGAGATGATGCTGGTTCGGTATTAAATGTTGCTTTCATTTTTTCTAATTGCGTGTAGAATTGTTGAACGAGTGCTTGTTTATTGACCGGTTGTTCTGTTGGCTCATTTGAACCATAATAAACAGTGGCAAGGTGAAGTGATGATGGCGGTGGTTGTGGCGGAAGAGGAGGTTTTGATGATGCTTCCGATGGAATTGATTGATAGCGACCAATTAATGAATGAGGTTTTCTTTGCTGAAAGAAAAAGAAAATATCAGATGTTTTTCTAAAAATTGTGACTATTTTTACCAGTGCAGGTTGATCGATAAGTTCACAAACACTGGAAACAGTTGTACTATCACAAGGATTCACATTTTCATTGAGAGCAAAATCGAAGCTAGAAATAGAAACAAAAAATTAGAATTGAAATTGAACAATTCGAATTGATTTACTTTAGCTCGGGAACTGGTTCTTGAGGACTAAAAGTATTTAATCTTGCAAAAATTAAACTTTCTCTCTCGATCTCTTTCACTTACGTCAAAGTTATCGTCTCATCTAACGACCTGCCAAGAGCCGGTGTAGTCGATGGACCTTCATACAATGTAAATGTTTCTAAATTTCCCAAATTCTTTTTTTAAAAATCGATTTCATTCAATTCGATCTACCTGAAAGATTTGCAATTGGTTTCATAGTTTCTTTATTCGATGTTGGTAATATTGCTAAATGTCGAATAGGTTTAGCTATAACCGTGTCCATAACTACTTGAGCTTTTTTTATTGGTGCACTAATCGGTCGTTTTCGTTGTGGAACAACTGTCATTACTTTTGCTGTTGTTGTTGATGATGATGATTTTTCATTGTTTCTTTAAAAAGACAAAACGTTCAAATGAATAAGAATAAATTTTCCTATACGTTTCAACAGTTATCTGATTTTGATCAAGAAAACATTTGACTTCAATTGGTTTGACATCTGTGAACTGATTTCCTGTTGGAACATGACAAGTCTTAATTTGAAAAACAAAATTGAACGTTTTTATTTTTCTTTTTATCTACTCACAACTTTTCTTTTCGGTTTACTATTTGCTGAAATCACAGACATAATCTACAAAAGAAAACGACTATGTTCAATAGAGAGAAAAAAATTATCAACCGGTGCAAGTATCTAAGAGAAATATTCTTCTTTTGCTCAAAAACAAACAAAATCTATTTGGAAGCTCGTGGAATGAAAATTGTATTTTTGTATGTTGGCTTTTGATTGAGTAATTGTTGAACTAATTGTTGAAGTTCAAAATTAGAATTTTCAACGCGTGTCAAACGTTCTTTCAATTGATCGACATTGAGATTTTCGTAGGATTGAAAGTTTTTTTCTAATTTAAAACGTTGAGCTTGTTCGTCGAGTAAACGATTGTAGAGGCTAAAGGAAAATCAAATTTACATTTGGGGAAAATCGACGATATGTACCTTCGTTGAGCAGCAAGTTTTTCTTCACAGATCGCATCTTGTTCTCGAAGAATTTGATCGATCGTTTGAAGACGAAATCGTTCGTGAGCATTTTGAGTTTTCTATTACACAAAAGTTCAAAATCTTGACAAATTTAACAAACGAAATCCAATCATTTACACGAAGTTTTCGTTGTGCTGCTCGTCGTTCTTCATCATAAACTTGATTCATATGTGTTTCTGCTTCTTCAAGTTTTTGCTACGGAAAAATGTAAAAGAATAAACAACGACAATCATCATCATCGGTTGTCTACTTGCAATAATTGATCATAGCCTGTTTTGAGTTTCGTTCGAATATTATCAATATAATCCGATGTTGGTGAAAATGAATCAATATTATTACGTTTGTCTTTGAGCCATTGTAGTTCTCGTTTACTATTACTAACTGTTCGACATGAATGTGATCGATGTCGAGGTAAATTAAAATATGCCGACGAAATTCGATCCATTTACTTCTCTATTGTTCTCAAAAAGAATCGATTCATTTTTCACATAGCCATTAGAGTTCATGTTGTGATGGCACATGCATCCAAGAATCTGTATAGACAGAAGTTGTGTCACTGACGACATCTATAGACGTCAATTGAATTGGCCAGGCTACTTGACCAATTGATTGACTGAAAGTCTTTTTTTTATTTCATCATAAGAGAAAGACAGACAATTATGTCGACCGGTGAAAAACGATCTGCTATTGTGTTTTGTGATTTTGATGGAACAATAACATCAGTAGAAACATTCGTCGGTGTATTGAAACACTTTTCTCCTGTTCTTGCCAATGAAATAATACCGAAGATTCTCGCCAAAGAAATTCCATTACGACAAGGTGTACGACAAATTCTCGAGTCAATCCCATCATCGATCTATCCTCAGCAATTCCTCGAATTCGTTCAAGACAAACCGATTCGTTTGGGTCTTTCGAAACTTCTCGATTATCTCGATAGTAAACAAATTCCATTCGTTGTTGTTTCCGGTGGTTTACGTTGTCTAGTCGAATCCGTACTCAAACGAGAGAATTTATTCGAACGTTGTGCAAAAATCTATGCAATCGATGTTGATACAACGAACGAACACTTAAAAGTTGTCTCACCATGGGAATCAGGCAGTGAACTTGTTGCTAAAGTCGATGTCATTCAATCTGAATGTCAACGAAACGAAAAAGTTATTATGATTGGCGATTCAATTACGGATTTGAATGCATCGAAACATGCAGATATTGTATTTGCTCGTGATAAATTATGCAATTATTTAAAAGAGGAAAATATTGAGTTCATTGAATGGACAGATTTTGAAGATATAAAAACGAAATTACAGTCAATTGAAGAACGATTTTTGTTTTAGATTTCGTTGAATTCATCTATATCATGCAACACGGACCACCAGGCTGGCCAGGTGGACAATATCCACCTAATCCAATGATGCCACCGTCAATGATGATGATTCCACCGCTTTTACCACATCAAGGAGCAGTTGGTAGTAAGTTTTCTTTGCTTTTTCTCTTCGTAAATTCGAATTTTATTTTATTTTTAGTGAATGGCGGCATGAAGGTAAATGAATGAATGATTGAATGAATGAAAGTAAATTCGACATTGAATGTTCTAGAATGACGAAGCTTATGGAAGTCCAGCGTTAAACGAAAAGAAAAGTCTGTGGACGGAACATAAAGCACCTGATGGTCGAACTTATTATTATAATTCAATTTCGAAAGAATCCCGGTGGGAAAAGCCCGATGAATTAAAATCACATGCCGAAGTTCGTTTGAATATTTTGTTGTTTTTTTGTTAATCAAAATTTGACTTTTATTCTCTAGTTAATGTTATCTCAATGTCAATGGCGAGAATATAAAACTGAAACTGGTCGTATTTATTTCCATAATATTGAAACTAAAGAATCTCGTTGGGTTAAACCAAAAGAACTCGAAGATATTGAAAAGATGGTTACATCAACTGATTCACCTTCAGCGTACAGTGTTAACAAACTATTCCTCTTGAATATCAATTCGTTTGTTTTTTCTTTCTTCTTTAGAACGGGTTCACCAGCCACACCATTAACTCCCAATATTCCTCCTCCCATGATGCCTCCGTTTGGTATGATGCCGCCAATGATGCCGCCGTTTGCTGCATTTCCTCCGCCGAATATGATGGCGAATATGCAGGCTGTCAGTGCATCACCATCGACGAACGATATCGATGGCGCATCGAACGACAACAGTCACGATGGAAGCGATGATACAGGCAGCGAAAAACTTGGTAATAATAGTCCAGCAATGAATGCTGAACCGCAAGTAAAAATCGAGTATGCAACAAAAAAAGAAGCCTTGGATGCATTCAAAGAACTACTTCGAGAGAAAAATGTACCATCAAATGCCACGTGGGAACAAGCTTTGAAATTAATTGGCAATGATCCACGTTATCCAGCGATAAAACATATCAATGAAAAGAAGCAAACGTTCAATGCATATAAAACACAACGTGTCAAAGAAGAAAAAGAAGCTGAACGATTGAAATTGAAACAGATTAAAGATGAGTTCGAAGCGTATCTACAAAATTGTGAACATATGAATTCGACAATAAAATATAAGAAAGCTGAACAATTATTTGGACATTTACAAGTTTGGACAGCTGTACCTGAACGTGATCGACGAGAGATTTATGATGATGTTGTTAATTATTTAGAAAAAAAAGAAAAAGTAATTTCGAATTGTTTGTTTTGTTCGAAAGAAAATTTTTCATTTGTATTTAGGAAGAAGCTAAAGCTTTGAAAAAGCGTAATGTTAAAGCCTTAAAGGATATTTTAACAAGTATGTCGAAAGTAACATATAAAACAACGTGGCAAGAAGCTCAACGATTGTTATTAGATAATATTGATTTTGTTAATGATACTGAATTGCAAAGTTTGATTCGATTGAGTTCATTATTTTTGTATTTTGTTTCTTTTTCATCAATTTAGATATGGATAAAGAAGATGCGTTAATTGTTTTCGAAAATCATATTCGTGAATTAGAAAAAGTTCATGAAGAAGAAGTCGAAGCACAGAAAAAATATCTTCGACGAACAAATCGAAAAAATCGAGAATCATTTCTAGTAAATTCGGTTTTTTAAAAATTTCTTTCAGCAATTTATTTCTTTTTCATAGTATTTTCTCGATGAATTACACGAACAAGGAAAGTTACATTCGATGTCATTATGGTCCGAACTATTCGTCATCATTTCAAATGATGAACGATTTAGTAAAATGCTCGGTCAACAAGGTAAATTTATTCGATAGATCCATTCATTAATGATTATTTGAATATTTTCTCTAGGTTCGACACCATTGGATTTGTTTAAACTCTATGTCGAAGATTTAAAAGCTCGTTTTCATGACGAGAAAAAGATTGTCAAAGAAATTTTGAAAGATAAAGGTTTCACAATTGATATCGATTCGACATTCGAACGATTCGCTGAAATCATTTCAACGGATAAACGAGCATCAGCTCTCGATCCCGGAAATATTAAATTAACCTTCAATAGTTTAATGGAACGAGCTGAATCAAAAGAAAAAGATCGTTTGAAAGAAGAAGCTCGCAAACAAAAACGATTAGAATCAAATTTTCGACAATTATTAAAAGCTAAATTCGAAACTCTAACTCAAGATACAAAATGGGACGATGTTAAAACACAAATCGAGAATGAAAATGACTATCAAGCACTTTCATCGGACGCCGATCGAGTTCGTCTCTTCGAAGAATATCACAAACAAACAGTTGCCGATGCTCAAGCGGCAGCTGCAGCTGCAGCAGCAGCCTCACATCATTCGCATCATCATCACAAAAAAGCACGAAAAGAAAAGAAAAAACGAAAACATGAACGATCAAACAGTAGTCCAGCACCGGCGAGTGTAAGTCGAAAGTTTGTTGTTCGGATATTATTTTCATATTATTCGTTTGAATTTAGGATTCCGAAGGTGAAGAAAAGAAAAAGCCAGCGGTGACGGCGGCGACCGCTGTTGCACCAACAGCTGAAGCTCCTGAAAGTGACGAAGGCGAAACGAAGGATAGTGATGGTGGTGCACCATCGACAACGATTGCACCTGTCGAATCGACATCGAGCGAGCCCAAAGCGAAAAAGAGCAAAAAATCGAAGAAAAAACGAAAGAAGAAAGCAGCAGCGGGTCATTCATCGGTTTGTGTTCGATTTGAAATGAATTCGTAGTCAATCGAATGTTTGTTTGTTTTAGACTGAAAGTGGCGAATCGGATGCGGAATCTGCAAGTGGTTCAACGAAGAAAAAGAAGAAAAAAGACAAATAATTATCTGTAGAAATTAATCATCTTTGAAAAAAAAACAAAACACAATTTTTTTCTTGTTTCTTTGTATTGTTATTGTTCGTGTTTACATACAGAAATTTGATTGTTTGACGAAAAACTCACAACAAAAAAAAACAAACCTAAATTCTCTTTTTTGTTCTTGTCGATTGAAAAAAATCAAAGAGATTTTATTCATTTCTTGTCTTTTTTCAGATTGTATCATGGATAGTAAGTTCATTTAACTTGCATGGGCAACATTTTCCATCGATTATTTCAGATGCTGACAAACAAATATCTATTTGATATTTAGGTTTTTATTCTCGTCCTCAAAATTCCGAAACTAAAGTCGGTTGTGGCAAATGTGGTTATGGTAAGAATCGATGAACTTGAGAGAAGAATTAAAGTCTCGAGATGATTTTTGTTTTCAGTTGGACATTTGACTTTTCAATGTCGAAATTTTCTTCAAGTTAATCCGAATAAACCCGTTGCGATTGAAGTTCATCCGACGGTGTCATCATCGAGTGACGACGACGATTACGAGATACCATTGAAACAAACAGCTCAAGGTAATTATTGTCAAAAGTTTGAATATATACAAATGAAATTTTGGTTTTGTAGAAGAAAAGAAGCCGAGTGAAAGTGAAAGTAAAAAAAAGAAAAAATCAAAACGTAAACGACAGTAAGTTGGTATTTTTTAGATTAATAAACGTTGTTTTATTTCGATTTTTGTAGTCGATCAGAAAGTACAAGTAGTAGTTCATCGGAATCGAAATCTCATTCGAAAAAATCGAAACGAAAACATCGACGACATTCATCAAAATCGAAAAAGTCAAAAAAAGAATCCAAACATCATCGTGATCATTCATAATCTGTGTTTTTTTTCTCTCTCTCTCTCGTTATGTTCTGTATATTTACTTTTGTTTTTCTTTGTTCATTATCTTCTCTATCAAATTCTATTCGTGTTCCATTAAATGGTGATCATTGGTTGATAACCGATAGCAGATCATATTCTGCTCTTGGTCGAATACCAGCTACTATTCATACGATTTTATTAGCAGCAAATCAAATCACTGAACCCTATTCAGGTTATAATGATATTAATCTACGTTCGTTGATTTATTCTTCTTGGGCATTTAAAAAGAATTTTTCCTTGACACAAGACTTTCTCATGTTCGAACGGTTTACTTTGCACTTGGATCAGATTGATACAGTAGCGAATGTCACTTTAAACCAATGTTTTCTTGGCCAAACTAAAAATATGTTCATTGCGTATACATTCGATATCCAACGAAAATGTTTACAAATTGATAATAATCAACTTCGAATTGATTTTGAATCGCCTGTTTTGTATGCAAAGAATCAAGCAAAACTCTACAATGATAGTATGCCACCACCTGATTGTCCACCTGACGTTCAACATGGTGAATGTCATGTTCAATTCATTCGGAAAGAACCATGTTCGTTTAGTTGGGATTGGAGTCCGGCGTTTGCTCCTATTGGAATTACGGGCGATTTGCATTTGGAAGCAACAAATTCTGTTGATATTTCGATTCAACTCGAAAGTGTTAATGTTGCATCGTATCAAACTTCGAATAAACAATGGAGAATCGATATTCTTTTAAGTAGTCAGAATCAACCATTTTCAAGTCAATTGAAATTTATTCTCGAAAATGCATCGTTTATATATGAAACAAATGTTACATTGAATCGACAACTGACAATTTCATTATTTATTCCTGATGATGATATTCAGTTGTGGTGGCCAAATGGTCATGGTAATCAAACACTGTATACTCTTTGTGTTTATAGTCAAGATCAACTGATTGGATCTCGTGTGATCGGTTTTCGAACTGTTCAACTAATTGAACATGACTATGGATCAAATATTAATGGAACATCGTTTTATTTTATGATTAATTATCAACCAATCTTTATTAAAGGAAGTAATTGGGTACCACCCGATGCATTTCAAGAACGAGTTTCTGATGAACGACTCGAAAGATTACTTCTTTCAGCGAAATTAGCTAATATGAATATGCTTCGTGTTTGGGGTGGTGGCCGTTACGAACGTGATTCATTCTATGATCTAGCTGATCGTTTAGGTATTATGCTTTGGCATGATTTTATGTTTGCTTGTAGTTTGTAAGTTCTCTATTTCTCAGTTTAATACGTTCAATTGTGTGATATGTAGATATCCAGTTGATGAACCATTTTTGAATAATGTTCGTGATGAAGTTATCTATCAAGTTAAACGTCTTCAATCTCATGCATCGATTGTACTTTGGTCTGGTAATAATGAAAATGAAGCTTCTATAGCTCAAAACTGGTGGAATTTAACGGTTGAAATGATGCCAAAAATGAAAGATGACTATCGAAAATTGTACGTTGATACAGTGAGAAAAACCTTACAGGAAATAGATAAAGGCAACAATCGACCATTTGTAATATCTTCACCATCGAATGGTCTTGAATCTATAAAAGAAGATTATATTGCTACGAATCCACAAGATCCACTCTATGGTAAATGATTGATATACTCTCGAATTTTATCTTTTTTTGGTGTTAGGTGATGTTCATTTTTATGGTTATCAGAACGATTCATGGGATCCAACGACATATCCGATAACTCGATTTTTATCAGAAACTGGTGTTCAAGCATTGTCCAGCTTAGAAACATGGTATGAAGTAACAAAAAATCAGTCCGATCTCAGTATTGAAAGTGATTTAATTCAACATCGTGATTATTCCGTTGGACAAATTCAAATAATGATGTAGGCAATTTCTATTCTTCTTTCAATTAAAAAGTAATTGTATTTATTATTAAATACAGATCGCATATTAAAAGTAATCTACCAATACCAGTTACCAATGATCGCTTAAAAAATTTTACACAATGGATCTATTTGAGTCAAATTAATCAAGCTATGACATTGAAAAGTATTAGTGATGTTTGTCGTGTTCATTCATCTGAAGATATGATCGATCCAAAGACAAGTCAAGGGTACATAACTGTTTACAAAATCTGAATGTTTTTAAGAGGTCTATTTTAGTAATACAATGGGTTTGATGTATTGGCAATTCAATGATATTTGGCAAACAACAACAGGATCTACAATTGAATATGGATTAAGATGGAAAATGAGTCATTACTATGCAAAATATATGTACGAACCTGTCTATCCTATCGTTATTCTCACACCTTATCTTGCCAATATAACCGATGAAAATGCTCGTATTTCAATATATGTTATCAGTGATCTATTTACTGAAATTCATGCTCAATTGATTTGTTCGACTTTTACTATGAACTCATTTTCTCCTTTATGGTTCATCGCATTCGATATTATCTTAGATTTTTCTACAGTACAGCATGTCACTGACATTCCATACGCTAAATATATGAAAGATGCTCGACCATGTGTACTCAATTGTTTACTGAAGTACAATGGTAAACAAATATCTCAAACATTATTTCCTACTCAACCTAAAAATTACCAACTTCAACAACCAAATCTTCGTGTACGAAATTTAACACAAATTTCCCTAACAGAAATCAGTTTTGCGATTACTGCTGTACGACCAGCTTTATTCGTCTGGTTGAATGTTCCAACAAATCGAAGTGGATACTTTTCAGAAAATGGTTTTCATATATTCGAGCCAATAAAACCGATTCAATTCCATTCATGGATGCCAATCAATGATTTCAAGAGTGATGATTTCGATTTGCGTATTATATCTTTATTTGATATAACCCAACTGTGATTAATAAAATTTATTTGAAATATGAACAGATGCTTTAGAAAAAAAGTCAAGAACGTTAAACATAGATAAGACGCGAATCTGTGGTGCGATATGAGTAGAGATATATAACCTAAACATGTTTGTTATCTCTTAAAATCTGAAGAAAATCATGTTGTTGAAGTTTCTCGTAACAGTTGTGTTTTTGAATTCAGTCAATGCTGCTATTGTTCCACTAGGAGGAAACGATTGGTTGATCAATGATAATGGAACCTATTCAGTACGAGGTCAAGTGCCTGGTACTATTCATACGATTTTATTAGCAGCCAATAAAATTCCTGAGCCATATACTGAATATAATGATATTAATTTACGTTCGTTGATTTACAGACCATGGACATTTCGAAAAAACTTTACTTTAACTGATGACTTCCTAGCTAGCAATGAATTCTCTCTTCATTTCGATCAAATTGATACAGTAGCTAATGTTACATTGAATGGATGTTTTCTTGGTCGAACAAATAATATGTTTATTGACTATGAATTTAATGTCGAGAGAACATGTTTACAAGCAAATAATGAAATTCGAATCGATTTCGAATCACCAATTCTTTATGCATTGAGTCAAGCACAAGCATACAATGAAAGCGTTCCTCCAGAATGCGTTCCCGATATGTATCAAGGCGAATGTCATGTTCAATTTATGCGTAAAGAACCATGTTCTTTCAGTTGGGATTGGGTAAATATTTCGTGATCATTACACGTTCATTTCGATTTCTATATTTCTAGGCTCCAGCATTTGCTCCTATTGGTATTACTAGTAGTTTTTACCTACAAGGCACACATAGTGGTGAAATTATTATTAAAATAGAAACTGTAAATGTTGCAGGTTTTAATTCAACAACGAACGAATGGCAAGTTGATATTTTATTGAGCAGTCCGAATGGTGTCTTTCGAAGTCAGTTAAAAATTGCATTAGAAAATACATCGTACACATACGAATCGACGCTTATATTCATAAGAAATGTTTCAATTTCTTTGATGATTCCAAATGACATTATCAAACGTTGGTGGCCAAATGGTTATGGTGAGCAAACATTGTATACACTCGCAGTTTATAATGGAAAGCAATTTATGGGCCAACGTTCTATTGGCTTTCGAACAGTAGAACTTGCTCAACATGGTTACGGTCCAAATATCAATGGAACCTCATTTTATTTTG